>JGI24025J20009_10000182_pt1 | contig 48533 bp, 55 predicted proteins | sample Cruoilmetagenom3_FD_20009 | JGI IMG/M metagenome (IMG submission 20009)
GCTTCCGGCGTCTCCCCTATCTCCACCTTGCCCCCAGGAAACTCCCACAGCCCCGCCATGGATTTGCCCTCGGGGCGTCGCGCGAGCAGCACGCGCCCATCAACATCCACCAATGCCACAGCTGAAACCAGCAAAGTTTTCACGAGCGATAATCCGCGTTTATCTGTATGTAAGCATGGGTTAAATCGCAGGTCCACACGGTTGCGGTGCCCTTATCCAGCCCCACATCCACCGAGATCACAATCTCTTTTTCCTTCATATAGTCGGCCCCGGCCTGCTCTGTATAACTCGGCGCAACCCATCCATTTTCTGCCACGAGAATATCGCCAAACCTGATGGTCAGCCGGTCCCGCTCCGCTCGCTCGCCAGATTTGCCAACCGCCATAACCACGCGGCCCCAGTTTGGGTCTTCTCCTGCCACAGCCGTTTTAACCAGCGGTGAATTGGCAATCGACATTGCGATCCGGTGCGCGGCACCGCCGGAGTTCGCACCCGTAACACGCACCTCAATCAGCTTGCTCGCGCCTTCGCCATCACGGGCAACCTGTTGGGCAAGGTCCCGCATAACAAACTGTAAAGACTTGCGAAATTCCTTAACGCGCGGGTCGGAAAAATCGCCGATAACAGGCATGTCTGCCCGTCCGGTGGCCGCAAGCAGCAACGTGTCCGAGGTGGAGGTATCCCCGTCCACCGTGATACAATTGAAAGTGTTGGCATTTTCCAGCCACAAGATGCGTTGCAGCACAGGCTGGCTGATTTTCACATCCGTAAAAATATAGACAAGCATCGTCGCCATATCCGGCGCGATCATTCCCGAGCCCTTGGCAAAGCCCGCAATTTTCACCGGCACCCCGTCCAGTTCCACCTCGGCACTGGCCCCTTTCGGAAAGGTATCGGTCGTCATAATGGCCTCGGCGGCCGCACGGGTATGGCCCGCATCCAGACCAGCGACAAGCCCATTCAGGGCCGTTTCGATGCGGCTATGCGGGAGCGGCTCACCAATCACGCCGGTGGAGGAGGTAAAAACGCGCTCCGCTTCACAACCCAAAACGGCGGCCACGCCCTCTCGCAAGGCATCCACACTTTCAAACCCGCGTCCGCCGGTAAAAGCGTTGGCGTTGCCGGAATTTACGAGTATCGCNAATTTTCCTGCCTTTTCCGGTGCTTCTGTGTGCGCCGCCAGCGACTCCTCGCAGCGCAATACCGGAGCGGNGCGGGTGGTCGAGCGGGTAAACACCCCCGCCATTACCGCCCCGTCCGCGATCTCGGCCAGCATGACATCTGGACGATCTTTATACTTCACGCCCGCGGCAGCAGACGCAAAGCGCACGCCATCAATCTCTGGCAGGTCGGGGAAGGCCGCTGGCGCAAGCGGCGAAACCGGCGGCGGCAATTGCGCCTCCAGCTCGGCCACTTCTGCCTTTAGCGCGGCAATCCGGCTTTTGAGGTCATCCGACATTACTTGACCAGCAAGGAGAGGTCGCGCATCAATGACACGTCAAACCCTTCTGGCGGGCGCGTAATGTCTGCCCCTTCGGTAAGCGCCTGAATTTCCTCTTCAACCGCCTGTTGGCGCAACGTGTCCATCAAGGTAGGAAGAGTCTCTTCCAGTGTTGGTGCCGGTTTGTTGCGTTTGTCGTTCAGCCGCACGACATGCCACCCGAATTGAGTTTGAACAGGAGCTGAAACATCGCCCGCTTCCATGCCAAGCACAGCCTCTTCAAATTCAACAACCATCATTCCAAGGCCAAACCACCCGAGTTCGCCGCCATTCGGGCCAGACGGGCCGGTTGATTTTTCCTTCGCCAGTTCGGCAAAGTCGGCCCCGCCGTTCAGGGTATCAATCAGGGCCTGCGCTTCTTCTTCGGTCTCCACCAAAATGTGTGAGGCGTTAAACTCGGGCTCTGCCGGAAGGTCGCCATAGGCACTTTCATAAGCGGTTTGCAAAGCCTCCTCCGAGACTTCGCGGCTAACCACCCCTTCAATCAGAACCGAGGCCATCAGAGCCCGTTCTTCGTTTTCAAGCGCCAAGCCAACTTCACGCGGGATTTCAAGTTCGTTCGCTTTCACCGAGTCCGCCAGGAGGGTCTGCTCGATAATCTGGTTGATAATACCTTCAAACAACACGTCATCCGGCAGGCTTTGGTATTCCGAAGGCAGCTGGTTGCGCAGCACAATCACATGACCAAGGGTAATTTCGGCTCCGTTGACAGACGCGATCACCGTATCGGCATTCACTTCATCTTGGGCAAAGCCTGCGCCCGCATTCAATGTCAGTAAGACCGAAACCGCTCCGGCGGCCAAAAAATTTCGCATATTGCTCTCCAAACTTCCTGTTGCACCCCTTTGGGGCATTAATATCTCTCAAACCAGCCCCGCACGTTGACACTTGCCGAGGCGGCGCTTACATCCTTTCCGGTAATTAACCGCATGGGAATGCGCCCGATTTATTTACGCGCTCCAGTGCGATCATACAAGCGCCAGCCAGAGGCATTTTTGCAGCGGCAGGCAAACCCACGCTGGCCCGGCCATGCGAATTTTGAGGATTGAGAACTTATGCTCGGTATCGGCACTATGGCCAAAAAGGTTTTTGGCACCCCGAATGATCGCCTTATTAAAGCAACACGGCCACTGGTGGCCAAGGTCAATGCACAAGAAGAAGCCTTCAAAGCGCTGAGCGACGAGCAGATAAAAGCCAAAACCGAAGAGTTCAAAGAGCGGATCGCCAAAGGGGAAAGCCTTGACAGCCTGCTCCCGGAGGCATTTGCCAATGCCCGCGAGGCTGCGGTCCGCGCGCTTGGTATGCGCCCGTTTGATGTTCAAATCATGGGTGGGATTTTTCTGCACCAGGGCAAAATCGCCGAAATGAAAACCGGGGAAGGCAAAACCTTGATGGCAACCCTTCCGGTTTATCTGAATGCGCTCACCGGCAAAGGGGTGCATGTGGTCACGGTGAACGACTACCTCGCGCGGCGTGATGCCGAGTGGATGGGGCAGGTGTACAACTTTTTGGGCCTTACGGTTGGTGCGGTTTACCCCAACATGGCTGAAGAAGAGAAAAGTGCGGCTTATAACGCTGATGTCACCTATGCCACCAACAATGAACTCGGGTTCGATTACCTGCGCGACAATATGAAATCCGAGCTCAGCCAGATGTCCCAGCGCGAACACAATTTCGCAATTGTGGATGAGGTTGATTCTATCCTGATCGACGAGGCCCGCACTCCGCTGATTATCTCGGGCCCTACCGAAGACAAATCAGACCTCTACCTGAAAATCAACGCTCTGGTGCCGGAACTTCAACCCGAACATTACGAGATTGATGAAAAAGCCCGCTCGGCCACGCTCACCGACGAGGGGAACGATTTTGTCGAACAGCGCTTGCATGCCATAGGCCTGCTCGAGTCCGAAGCCTCGCTATATGACCCGGAATCCGCCTCGCTAATTCACCACGTCAATCAGGCGCTGCTGGCGCATATCATGTTCAAAAACGAGAAAGATTACATCGTGCGCGGCAATGATGTGATGCTGATTGATGAATTTACCGGCCGGATGATGCAGGGGCGGCGCCTTAGCAATGGCCTCCATCAGGCGATCGAGGCCAAAGAGGGCGTGCCGATCCAGCCCGAAAACATCACCCTCGCATCTGTGACCTTCCAGAACTATTTCCGCCTCTATGACAAGCTGGCTGGCATGACCGGCACAGCCCTGACCGAAGCTGACGAGTTTGAAGAGATTTACAAACTTGGCGTTGTTGAAGTGCCCACAAACCAGCCGGTTATCCGGATAGACGAGCACGACCACGTGTATCGTACGGCGGGCGAAAAATATAATGCTGTGCTCGAAGAGATTATCAACGCGCACAAAAACAACCAGCCCACTCTTGTGGGAACAACGTCGATTGAAAAGTCGGAAATGCTGAGCCAGATGCTTAAAGCCGCGGGTGTCCCGCACGAGGTGCTGAACGCGCGTTTTCACGAGCAGGAAGCCCATATCATCGCCAAAGCCGGTAAGCCGGGCGCGGTAACGATTGCCACCAACATGGCAGGTCGCGGCACCGACATCCAGCTCGGTGGCAACGCCGATATGGAAATCGCCGAGACCGTTGCGGCTGAGGGGGAAGGCGCTGACGAAGCCGCCATTCGCAGCCGGGTCGAAGCCGAAGTCGCTACGGCCAAAGAAATTGCGCTTAAGGCCGGCGGGCTCTATGTGCTCGCCACCGAGCGCCACGAAAGCCGCCGGATTGATAACCAGCTTCGGGGCCGCTCCGGTCGCCAAGGCGACCCGGGCCGCACCCACTTCTTCCTCAGCCTAGAGGATGACCTGATGCGGATTTTCAACTCCGGCAATCTGGATAAAATGCTCGGCAAGCTTGGCATGAAAGACGGCGAAGCCATTGTGCACCCGTGGGTCAACAAGGCGTTGGAACGCGCGCAGGGCAAGGTAGAAGCCCGCAACTTCGACATCCGCAAAAACGTGCTGAAATATGATGACGTGATGAACGAACAGCGCAAACGTGTGTTTGAGCAGCGCCTCGACATTATGAAGTCGGCCGATTTGTCGGAAGAGGTGCGGGATATGCGCCACGACGTTGTTGATGACCTTGTAGCCGAGCATATCCCGCCAAAAGCCTACCCTGACCAATGGGATATGTCCGGCCTTTATGCGCAAGTGATCCAGAACTTCAATCTTGATCTTCCCATTATCGAATGGGGCAAAGAAGAAGGCGTGGATGACGAAACCGTTGCCGAGCGCCTCTATAGCGAAACCGATAAGGCGATGGCCGCAAAGGTTGCGCAAGCCGGGCCGGATGTGATCCGCCGCGTTGAAAAACAGATCTTGCTGCAAACCATTGATAAAGCGTGGCGTGAACACCTGCTGACACTTGAGCACCTCCGCCAAGTGGTCGCGTTTCGCGGTTACGCCCAGCGTGACCCGCTAAACGAATACAAGACCGAAGCGTTCACCCTGTTTGAAAACTTCCTCAATCGACTGCGGGTGGATGTCACCCAACAGCTATCTCACATCCGTATTATGTCTCCTGAAGAGCAAGAACAGATGCGCGCGCAAATGTTGGCCGCGCAGGCGCAAACCCAAGCACCCGGCCCGGCGCAACCTCCGGCGCCTGCAACCGGTGCCACCCCCCCCGGCGTGGATCCTGCTGACGAAAGCACATGGGACCGGTCAGGACGTAATTCTCCTTGCCCCTGTGGCTCGGGCAAAAAATACAAACATTGTCACGGCAAGGCCTAAGCTGACCGTCGCTTATTCAGTCATTGCGGCCCTAGAGAGCACCGCAATGACTTAGACGGTCACAATTCAGCCACAATATATAGACATACTGTCCGGAGCTACACCAAAGGGTTGCGGTGTATAGTAATTATTAAAAGTTAGTTCAACTTCGCCACATAAAGCGTTGTTAATTCTAGTTAAATGTGATATTTATCAGTTTAGTATTTATTATGGAGGCGCGGATCGTGTTCAAAAACGATCGCATGATGACGATTCTAACCGGCTTGGTCTTGGCAATTTTTGCCGGGACCATGGTGCAATACGGTGATCGGATTATGGCGCTTATGTCCGGCGAATCGGAAACGGCAACTCAAAATGACTCCTATTCTGTTCGCGCCGGTGCCCATCAGGTCCTTGATGTGCTTTCAAATGACACTATCCAGGGCCCGATCATTGTTCTGACGAGCCCGGCATGTGGCGCAGTTGAGCTCACGGGTAACAACAAGCTTTCTTATTCGAGCGCTGACGCATGCAGCGGCGAAGTCGAATTCGCCTATTGTGTGGATGCCGATGGCGCATGTGAGCCGAACTCGGTAAAAATTAACGTGATTTCAGTTAATTTTGCCCAAGCTCCGTCAAGCGCACCGGCAACGCAACCTGCTGAAACCGGGACGCAAACCGCTTCTGTTGCGGATCGCCCAGTTGAAACACCCGTTGAAGAGAACGCAGTAGCGTCTGACCCTGTACCCGTTACCGTGGCTCAGGCCCCCGCACCGGTCGTTCAATTCGAAGAAGCGCCGCAAATTGAATCCGTTACGGCAATAATGATGCCGCCAACCCTCGCAGCGCCAAGCATTCCGGAACTGGTGAGCCCGAGCATCGCAATGGCGTCTATCCGCCAATCTGCGGGTGGATTGAATCGCACGTCCAATACAGACCAGAATATAGAAACCCAAAACAGCGCTGGCGTTACGCAGGCGGCATCGGTTGATGCCTCGGTATTTCAAGCACCGGAAATTGGTGAATCCAGCAACATTTCAATTGGTGGGTCCAGCCAGACCGTAATTGCCAACGTTGCCGCGCCTTCCGGCCTGCGATCCGCCACAAACAGTGACGCTAACGTGGCTCCGCTTGAGCGTGGTCCGGTGGCTCTGGCGGCCATGGCTGAAGGCCCTCGCCTTTTAGCCCCCCAGGAAACCGCACCTCTATCCGCGAATCCGGAGCGCAGCAGTTTTGAGCCTGTTGAAATCGCGGCCGTTCAAAATGAACCCGCCACACCCGACGCGCGGTTTAACACAGTACCGCGTGAATGGGCTGGTCCGATAGCGTTAATCGCGCTGCAAGGTGCCAGGACTGATGGAAACGCTGCTGGTGAAAGCCTGAACATCACACTCGCCGAACCGGGAGAGCAGAGTTTCGCCAGAGCAATGGTGCCACCTTTGGCATTGGCCCCAACGTCTGACAGACCAACTGAGGTCACCGTTCTGGAGCGTGAACCAAATACACTCAACAACGCCCCGGCGACCGTTGAATTGCCTTCGAGCGCAAGCGCCTCAACGTTGATCACCCGTTTTCAGGATGTTTCCGTTGGTCAAACCCCGTTCATCCAACCCATTACACAGATCGAAGATGCGACTCGCGTGCGCATTACAGCGGGCATTGCCGCTTCCGTTCCCAATCAGGTCATGGCCCCTAGCGGTATGGTCGTAAACGATACCAGCGCACGGTTCGTTTCGGTTTCCAGCCAGATAGACCAACCAAGTCGAGCGGCCGATCTGGCCGCACCAGACGCGCCAGTCGATCTTGCTTCCAACAACCTTCCATCCGTTAACCTGACACCGGCAGACAGGCCCGTAATTGAACTGGCGAGCCTCCCGGTTGTGCCCGAAGCGCCAATTGCAACAGCGCCCGCTCAGAATTCAACTTGCGAAATTTTACTTGGCACCCGTGCGACCAGCGGGGCAAATATCGAGCTCGATATATTTGCGGATTGCAAACCTACAGAAATGGTCACGGTAACCCATGCGGGCCTCTCCTTCTCGGTCCTGACGGACTCTCAAGGTGCTGTGAGAACTTCCTTCCCCGCCCTTGAGGCTGACGCCGAGGTATCTGTTTTATTTGATGATGGCACCAACGCATCTGCAAATGTAATCGTTAACGATATCGATTCCTTCCTGCGGGCTGGCGTTTCCTGGCAATCGGCAATCAACCTTGATCTGAACGCTTTTGAATACGGTGCTGCCGCCGGGACTGATGGCCACGTTTCGCCCGAGGCACCCCGGGATTACAGATCATCGCGCATCAAAGGTGGCGGGTACCTGATCCAGCTAGGTGATCCGGCTCTTGAAAATGGCGCGATGACTGAAATTTATACCATCCCCGTGAATCGCAATCAGCAGCGCGGAACGGTTTCACTGTCAGTATTCATAAATGACGCTGCATCGATTTGTGGTCAGGAAGTCATTGCGAAGACCAGTCGCAGCCGAGAAGGTAGAAGCGCTTCGGAGCGAAACGTTCGCTTTGACGTGCCCGCCTGTGGTACCATTGCCGGCCAGATTGCCTTGCCAAATGCGATTAATGACATCCGGTTGGCTGGTCGCTAAAAGCCGCTGGCTCCGATTGTAGACAAAGCCAATTAAATCAGCCCCAAAGCCTTAAAGCTGGAATCACGTTCTTTGCCGATGATGATATGGTCATGAACCGAGAGCCCGAGGGTCTTTGCCGCGGCAACAATTTTATTGGTCATAAGAATATCTTCATCGGACGGATCGGGGCTTCCTGACGGATGGTTATGGACCAAAATCAAAGACGAGGCATTGAGTTCAAGCGCACGCTTTACAACTTCCCGCGGGTATACAGGCACATGGTCCACCGTGCCAACAGCCTGTGCTTCATCCGCAATTAGTGTGTTTTTACGGTCCAGATACAACACGCGAAATTGCTCGGTTTCGCGGTGAGCCATCACGGTTTTGCAATATTCCATCAGGGAACTCCAGGAGGCGATGGCATTCTGCCCGAGCACCCGCGCCTGCCCCAGCATTTGAGCCGCCGCCTCGACAATCTTGAGCTCCTGCACCGCCGCGTCTCCGATGCCTTGAACCTGCGCCAGCCGCGCAGGCGGCGCGGTGATAACGCGGTTGAAATCCCCAAATTCAGCCAACAGCCGCTTGGCCAGCGGCTTAACATCTCGCCTCGGAATCGCGCGAAAGAGTACAAGCTCCAGCATTTCGTAATCGGCCAATGAAGTTGAACCGGCGCGCATAAAGCGAGCCCGCAATCGGGCGCGATGGTTGGTATAGTGGGGTTCCTGCTGTTGCTGTGGCTTTGCCCGCGGAACCGCAGCAAAATCGGCATCAAATCCGGGAAAGGGTTTCTCGGCAAACTGGTTACGGGTTGTCATACATTAACCATGCCACCGACATGGTTAACAAAGCCTTAAGCGCCCCAACTCGGATAAAATTTTCCAGCAGGGGAAAGTGTGAATATTTCACACCCTTCTTCGGTTACGCCGATCGAGTGTTCGAACTGGGCCGTGTTTTTCTTGTCTTTAGTGACCGCTGTCCAACCGTCAGCCAGCACTTTTGTGCTTGCGCGCCCGAGATTGATCATCGGTTCGATCGTGAAAAACATGCCGGGCTCCAGTTCAGCCAAAGTTCCGGGGCGGCCGTAATGCAACACATTTGGCGCAGCATGGAACACCTGCCCCAGCCCGTGCCCGCAAAAATCGCGCACCACGCTCATTCGGTGGCTCTCGGCATATTGCTGGATCGCAGCGCCAATGTCGCCGAATGTGTTACCCGGTTTCACGGCCGCTATACCGAGCATCAGGCTTTCATGCGTTACCTCGATCAAGCGTTCGTCGCGCCGCGAGAGCTTGCCCGCCACATACATGCGCGAGGTATCTCCGAACCAACCATCAAGGATGCAAGTCACGTCAATATTCAGGATATCGCCGTCTTTCAGCACCTTGGCGCCCGGAATCCCGTGGCAAACCACGTGGTTGATCGAGATACAGCTCGCATGTTCGTAGCCGCGATAGCCGATGGTGGCCGAAGTCGCGCCCGCATCTTCAATAAAGGCCTGAATGCGGGCATCCAGCTCACCGGTGGTGACTCCGGGTTTTACATACTCCCCGATCATATCCAGACATTGAGCCGCCAACTGGCCAGAGGCGTGCATGCCGGCAAAATCCTCTGCCGGATGAATGCGGATGCCATCTTTGTTCAAAAATCCAGTGCTAGCGCGCGCCATTTGGGCCTCCTGAAATGGGTATGGGATGCATATAATTCACCGCGCCACAATCGGCAAGGCCTTGCCAAAGCGAGCGCCTTCAATCGTGAGGTCGGCACGATAGCAAAGCACCTCCACCCCTGCCGCGCGAGCTGCCTTGAAATTTTTCGCATAAGTAGGGTCGATGTCATCGGCCAGCGCAAACGCTGTGCTATCGGTGCGCTGCACAAGGTAAAGCATCACAGCCCTGTGGCCGGATGAAACCATGCTCGCCAGCTCGTTAAGGTGCTTGGACCCGCGTTTGGTCACTGTATCAGGAAACTCGCAAAGCCCTGCCTTGCGCGAGAGGTTGGCGCTTTTGACCTCCACATAACAGTCGGGCAGCCCCTCTTGGGAGAGCAAAAAGTCAATCCGGCTATTTTCGCCATACTTCACTTCGGGCCGCACAGAACCATAGGCCGCGAGTTCCGGCAATGCCCTCGCCGCCAGCGCCTCACCTACGAGCTTGTTGGGCATTGCGGTATCCATACCTATGAGCGCCCCTCCGATTTCGGCGAGCTTCCAGCTAAAGCGCAACTTCCGGTTTGGGTCGTCATTTGGCTCTAGCCAAACCTGCGTACCCTCTGTTGCCAAACCTGTCATCGCGCCGGGGTTGGCGCAATGGGCGGTTACTTCACGGCCATCCTCAAGGGTGACATCTGCCAAAAAGCGTTTATACCTTTTAACAAGAGTCGCGCGAACAAGGGGCTGGGCATATTTCATGCTCTATCCCTACCCCGCCATAGCCGGAGCTTCAAGATGCCGAACCCGACCGCTGCCATTTTGCTGATTGGCGACGAAATACTTTCAGGCCGCACCCAAGATACAAACGGCAACTATCTCGCGAAACGCCTTACCGAAGCCGGAATAGAACTATGTGAAATACGTGTGGTTTCGGACGATAATGCGGTCATAATTGACGCGGTAAACGCCCTGCGGGCGCGATACACCCACGTATTTACGTCAGGCGGGATTGGCCCCACTCATGATGATATAACTGCCGATGCCATTGCGGCCGCCTTCAGTGCAAACATTGATGTGCGGGAAGATGCGCGCGCCATACTCGCCACCCACTACGGTGACCCGGCTGACCTCAACGAAATGCGCCTGCGCATGGCCCGCATCCCCGATGGGGCCACATTGATCGATAACCCTGTCAGCAAAGCACCAGGGTTTAGCCTTGGCAACGTGCATGTTATGGCGGGCGTTCCGGCCGTTTTTAAAGCCATGGTCGCCAGTTTGCTCCCTACCCTCACCGGTGGCACACCTATGCTTTCAGTTTCGGTGCGTATAGAAAAACCCGAAGGCCAACTAGCTGGCGTGCTGGCCGAGATCGCCAGTGATTTTCCCCAAGCATCCATCGGGTCTTACCCCTTTATTCACGAAGGGGTTTTTGGCAGTAATCTTGTGGCGCGCAGCACGGATCCGGCGCTCTTGGCGGTTATTGAGGCAAAATTATTGACCCTTCGGTAAGGTTTTCGCTTTAATTTGGTAAAATCTTAGGTAAGTTGAAAATTGCCGCCATTTTGCCGCGCGATTTTCGGAAATAGTTATGTCAGAAGCCACAGCCGCGCCGCAGCGTCACACCTTTGGCCCGCATTTGCGCGCCACGGTTTTGCTTGGCCTACCCATGGTGGGCGCGATGCTCGCCCAAATTCTTATGAGTATCACCGACACAGTCATGCTCGGCTGGCTTGGTGCTGCGCCGCTGGCGGCCTCGGTGCTCGGCACCCAGCTCTTTCTAATACTGCTCTTAACCGGTTCAGGTTTTGCTCAGGCTGTTGTGCCGCTGGCGGCCCATGCGCTTGGTGGCGGCGATACCACCATCCTCAGACGCGCCGTGCGGATGGGCTTTTGGGTGGTCATCGCGTTCAGCCTCGCTACGTTTCCGATCATGTGGTTTGCGCAGCCGATATTTATTGCGCTGGGGCAAGCGCCCGAGCTCGCCCAGATGGCGGATCAATACCTGACCATTGCCAAATGGGCGCTCCTGCCCAACTTGATGATCATGGTTCTTCGCAGCTACTTTGGCGTGGTGAACAAAGCCCATGTTGTGCTCATCATAACCTTGCTCGCTGCCGGGCTCAATGCGGCCCTAAATTATGCCTTTATCTTTGGCAACTGGGGCGCACCCGCTATGGGAATCGAAGGCGCGGCTATTGCAACGCTCGGCTCCAGTCTGCTCTCTATGTTACTCCTTATGCTTTATGCCAACCTGCACCCGAGCCTCCGCCCGCACGCGGTGTTGCAGCGGTTCTGGCGCTCGGATTGGGCCGCCTTTTTCGAGGTCGTCCGAGTTGGTTGGCCGATCGGCATTTCAATTCTCGCTGAATTCGCCCTGTTTTCCTTCTCCGCTATTATGATGGGCTGGTTTGGCACTGTGCCTCTCGCGGCTCATGGCATTGTCATGCAGATCATCTCGGTTGCGTTTATGGTGCCACTTGGGCTCAGTCAGGTCGCCACCATCCGTATCGGCCTCGCAAAAGGACGTAAGGATGCGGTCGAGGTCGCAATGGCTGGAAAAACCGTTATTCTGGTTGGGGTAGGCTTTGCGCTCGCTGTGAGCGCGCTTCTTGTGCTGCTTCCCGCGCCCATAATTTCAACCTTCCTCGATTTCAGCACAGCAGACGCCCCAAGCATTCTGGCCTTCGCCATCCCGTTGCTCGCGGTTGCGGCGGCTTTTCAATTGGTTGATACTTTGCAAGTCCTTGCGGCTGGCCTGTTACGCGGGCTTAAAGACACGCGGGTGCCCATGCAAATCGCGTTGTTTTCCTATTGGGTGGTCGGCATCCCGGCCGCCTATCTGCTCTCGCAACATACTGGCCTGGGGGCCATCGGTATTTGGCTCGGCCTGGCTTTTGGGCTAACAGTTGCCAGCCTGCTCGGCATGTGGCGCTATTACAATCGCGACCGGCTTGGGCTTATTTAGCGTTCTTCCATCGCCAATCGCAGCCCAAGCGCCACAAAAATGCCGCCCAAGGTGCGGTCCATCCATAAGCCGATCTTTGAGTTTGCCCGCAGCTTTCCGGTTAGCTTGTCGCCCAAAATCACTAAAGGTGGCTCTATCACGCCCGCCACAACGATGATCAAAAAACCGTGCAAAAACAATTGCGCCCACACCGGCCCCGCGCCTTGCACCACAAACTGAGGCAGAAACGCCAAAAAGAAAATGGCGACCTTGGGGTTCAGCAAGCCAACGGTAAGCCCCTGCTTATAGATGGTTGGAAACCCTGCCCGCACCGGCCCGCCTTCAGCCACAAACGAGCCACCATCCGAGCGCAAGGCCTTGAGTCCAAGGAATATCAGATAGGCCGCGCCAGCCCATTTCACGACGCTAAACGCAACCGCCGAACTTGCCAGAATAACCGACAACCCGGCCGCCGCCATCAACACATGGCCAAACGCGCCGGACCAGATGCCAAACATCGCGGCAAATCCGGCCCTGCGCCCACTACGCACTGTTTGCCCAAGTATAAACGCAATATCCGGCCCCGGCGAGAGGTTCAGCAGCGTTGCAGCCAACAAAAAGGTGGTCCAATGCAAGAGGGTATAGTCAAACATTCTTGCCCTCAATGACGGAAGGGCTACCAAATACTTCACCTATAACTTTGTCATAAACAGGCAAAGTTGTTTCTAAGAAGTCTGCGGCCCTTTTTACAACACTCTCATCGACAATTTTTTCAGGAGATACTTCTGTATCTTTTGCGTCGTCATTGCTCCACAGGGTTTTAGAGGTAAGGTGTATCCAACTATCTCGATAATCCATACAGGGCGATTTCGAATGCATACCTTGTAACTTTTCTTCCTTCTTTATTTTTTCGTAAAAATCTTTGCGAACCCTCGGTTCACCCCCTCCAACCATCGTAATCATGATGCGAATTTCATGTTTAACAATTTGTATTTCGATTACCAGAAGGTTTTTGCTATCCAGAATAGTCTGGTCACCAATTTGCAATCCGTCGATCTGCTTCCAGGATTTCACGCTAAACCGGTGAATCTTTTTTTGGCTTTTTTCATCAACAAAATCATACCGAGGCTGTGAAACCATTTCCGCGGCGATTTCGCCTTTCCTACCGCAAAGCTCCTTCAGAACATCGCCTATCAAATCCGGTTTGTGACGCATCAAAATGTCAAGCGCTTCTGGGTGCTGGTTCCATAAACGTGCTGCAATTTTCTTTATCTCAGGGTTCCCCATGTGATGCCTCCTCATCATTTCTATATAGGCGGTCAGCATATCCGCACTTGTTCCAAAAAACCCGGCCACTGAAGCGTCTTTTTCCAACTGATGAACGACAGAGGCCAATTTCAATGGCTTCCATATTTCACGGTCAGTTTTCCTCTGAGGAACGGTCCCGTTTTTGGTCAAGAACACAAATTGTTGGTTCCATTCACTCTCTAAATAGTTTCGCAATATTATGTCGTTATATTTCTTCAGTTGGCCTTCGCTTTCAACCGCGTTAATTTTCAACTCGATGGCTACGATCAAACCTTTGCAGCCATCTGACCTCGGGATTTCGATAAGTAAGTCTATATTCTTCCATTCGCGCCGGATTTGTGCGTTTTTCAAGTTAAGCATCGCTAGCCGCTCGCCTGCGTCCATTGCATCCTGCAAAACCAGCGTTAAAAAACCATGCAGCAATTTGTCTTCAAATCCATGCGGTCGGTTCGGGTTTAGAATATAGGAAAGGTAATGGGAGTGCTTGATTTCCTGACCAACCATGCCGACCGCTTCAAAAGGGCAAAACACATTAACAAGACTTTTAAGCTCGCTAAAAACATCGTCTCTTGTCAGCTCATCAATTTTGTTTTGACTACCATTTGACATCAATGCGCCTCAGACCAACTATGGCCAACACCGCCATCGACCACGAGCGGCACCGAAATCTTCACCGCCGGTTCAGCCGCACCCTCCATAATTTTTCGGACCGCTGAGATCGTATCCTCGACCGCTGCCTCTTCAACCTCGAAAATCAGTTCATCGTGGACCTGGAGCAGCATCTTGGCAGGCAAACCGGAAATTGCTTCGGGCATTCTGATCATGGCCCGCCGGATAATATCGGCGGCGGTGCCCTGAATGGGCGCATTGATCGCGGCGCGCTTGGCAAAGCCCGCTTGCGGCCCCTTGGCTGAAATGTTCGGAGTATGTATCCGCCGGCCAAACAGGGTTTCGACATAACCGTTTTCTTTGGCACCCGCGACGGTGCTATCCATATATTCGCGAATTCCCGGAAAGCGTTCGAAATACCGGTCAATAAAACCCTGCGCTTCCTTGCGCTCAATCCGCAGGTTCCGCGCCAGCCCAAAGCCGGAAATACCGTAGATAACGCCAAAATTGATCGCCTTGGCCTGCCGCCGGATCTCGGGCGTCATCTCGCTCAAAGGCACGTCAAACATCTCGCTTGCGGTCATGGCATGAATATCGAGGCCGTCATGGAACGCCTGCTTCAAGCTGTCGATCTCGGCAATATGCGCCAATATCCGTAGCTCGATCTGGCTATAGTCAAGGCTGACCAGCTTGCAGCCCTCTTTAGCCACAAAAGCCTCGCGAATCCGCCGCCCGGCCTCTGTCCGCACCGGAATATTTTGCAGGTTTGGGTCCGTTGAAGCCAACCTGCCGGTTGTGGCCCCCGATATGACATAACTGGTGTGCACCCGCCCTGTTTCGGGGTGAATGTGCTCCTGCAAGGCGTCGGTATAGGTGCTTTTCAGCTTGGCCATGCCGCGCCAGTCCAGCACTTTGGCGGGCAAATCATGCCCCTCGGCGGCAAGGTCTTCAAGCACATCCGCCCCCGTTGCATAGGCACCGGTTTTTCCCTTTTTGCCACCTTGAAGCCCCATTTCATCAAACAGGATTTCGCCAAGCTGTTTGGGGGAGGCGACGTTAAAATCGCGCCCCGCGAGTGATTTGATCTCAGCCTCAAGCCCAGCCATATCTTGCGCAAATACGTTTGACATGGCCGCCAGCTGCGCGCGGTCAACCTTGATGCCGGTCATCTCCATCTCGGCCAAAACCGGCACGAGTGGCCGCTCCAGCGTGTGATAAACCGTGCTCATCCGCTCTGCCACAAGGCGCGGGCGCAGGATATGCCAAAGCCGGAGTGTAATATCTGCATCTTCAGCCGCATAGGGCACAGCATCGGCCACCGGAACACGGTCAAAAGTAATGGCGGCTTTACCTGTCCCGAGCAGGCTTTTGATCGGAATGGGTGTATGGTGCAAATAGCGGGTTGAAAGCTCGTCCATCCCGTGGCGATGCACCCCGCCATTGAGCACATAAGACATCAGCATCGTGTCATCGATCGAGACCATCTCAACACCTTGCCGCGCCATGATCTTGAGATCGTACTTCATGTTTTGCCCGATCTTGAGGATGCTCGGGTCCTCCAGCATCGGCTTGAGCAGTGCCAGGGCCTCGGCAAAATCCATCTGCCCTTCGGCCCTTTCAATGCTGCCCAACAGGTCACCTTCACCTGCCACATGCCCCATCGGGATGTAGCACGCTTCACCGGGCTCCACGCTGAGCGAGACTCCGACCAGATCAACCCGCATTTCGTCCAGACCAGTAGTTTCGGTATCAAAGGCCACCCAGCCGCGGCGGTAAATTTGATCAATCCAGCGCTGCAAACCTTCTGAATCCGAGATAACCTCATACTTGCCATGGTCAAATGGAACCCCGTGGGATGAAACATCGGCAGCAGGGGTGGAATCCGGTGCGATTTCTGGCTCGGCTTCCTTGATTTCCGGTGCGCTCACGCCAAGTTTCGCGGCAATCCGGCTGGTCAGCGTTCGAAACTCCATTTCCGCAAGGAATGGCAGCACATCATCCGCAACCGGTTCGCGCAACTCAAAATCTTCAATGGCTTCCAGCACCGGAACGTCTTGGCGCAAATATACAAGATCACGGCTCATCCTGATTTGATCCGCTTTCTCAATAAGTGTCTGCCGCCTTTTGGGCTGCTTAACCTCCTCGGCCCGCGCCAAAAGCGTATCAAGATCCCCGTATTCATTGATCAACAACGCCGCGATCTTGATCCCGATTCCGGGGGCGCCTGGCACGTTATCAACCGAGTCGCCCGCCAGTGATTGCACATCCACCACCCTGTCCGGCCCTACGCCAAATTTACCCTCGACCTCTTCAATGCCGATGCGCCCGTTTTTCATCGGGTCAAGCATTTCGACACCACTGCCAACCAGTTGCATCAGGTCTTTGTCGGAAGAAATAATTGTGACCCGCCCGCCAGCCTCACGAGCCTGCGCCGCATAGGTTGCGATTATGTCATCCGCCTCAAAGCCTTCCATTTCGATACAGGGTAGATTAAACGCCCGCGTTGCCTCACGAATGATCGGAAACTGAGGCACTAGGTCTTCCGGCGCCGGCGGGCGGTGCGCTTTGTACTCGGGAAATATTTCGCTACGGAATGTCTTGCCTTTTGCATCAAAAATCACGGCGACATGCGTGGGCGCATCGTGGCCCGCATTGTCCTCGACCTGTTTGTAGATCATGTTACAAAAGCCAGCCACAGCCCCGACCGGTAACCCGTCAGATTTACGCGTTAGCGGTGGTAGCGCGTGAAAAGCCCGAAAGATAAAGGCAGAGCCGTCTATCAGCTGTAAGTGGTGGCCCTTGCCAAATGTCTCGCGTGTCATGGCTTCCCCGTAATGCTTTTTGTTCTTTTCGCACATAATCCTGACTTCTCCAATGCAGCGACAGGAATTATTTCACTTCGAAGTGAGGCAAAAATGTCTCACAATAACCATAAAAATATAAGGTTTGTGTGCTTTTCTTTGGCACACCAACAACTGTTCGGCTATTATTCAAAATTGTAAACATTATATCCGCTACAGGTTCCCCCCCCGGCTGCCCACTTTTTTTGCCGACAACCGCAAAAATATATGGGTTTATCAGAGGGAACGGAACCTTGGTGCTGTCGAGATGCGGTTTTAGCGCCGCATTCGGCAGGGTAGGTTTAAATTTCATTGTATTGTCAACATTTTGGGTGCCGCGATCACCGCAATTCACGTTTAGAATTGGCGAATTCGTGATGTAGTCACCTACCTCAAACCACACCCGGTGCCGTATTCTCGCAGTGAGGTGCCATGTCAATCGTCTTAACACGTAGGAAAAGACCATGAAAATCAAATTCACCTTGCCCTTGCTGGCGGCCTTGGCTGTCGTTGGTACTCAGGCCTTAGCCGCAAACGGATATTCGCAAATCACCAATGCCGAAGCATTCAATCAATTTGTGGTGGGAAACACCCTTTCGCGCAATAATAGTTCCTTTGTCATTGAAGCCGATGGAACAATCAGCGGCACCTATGCAGGCCGCACTATGGAAGGCACATGGGAGTGGGTCGGCGATGCATTCTGCCGCACATTAACGACCCCACGCCGCGGGTATAACTGCCAAATGGTTCAATATGACGGCGAGGCAGCCCGCTTTATGCGCTATCCCGGCAACGGTATGCCAATGGTTCAGGAAGCCATAGCGCGCCGTCGCTAAGCCCTGCGCGGGGCTTCGGCCCCGCCTAGTCTTTTTTCAGTTCAAACCGTTTGTCGCAATAGCCACATTCAACCCAGCCCTTATCTTCAGGGATGGTTAGCCACACGCGCGGGTGCTCGCCACCGCCGTCGCAACTCACTTGTGCTTTGGTGACAATTTCGACTTCTGGCGCTTCGAGGCTCATGGCTTTATCCTGTATTGGTTTCACCCTAGTTTGCCACGTTCGCCGCTGCCGCTCAAGGCCAGAAGCCACGGTTGAATTCCTTTTCGGGTTAACTATGATCCCAGTTAGCTTTATTGGAGAGATATCCTATGAAACCCATCTTGGTCTTGGCTGCATTACTGGCATTTGCTGCCCCCGCTTGGGCGCAAACCCTTGGAATTTCGATCACCGAATCCAACAGCGGTGACTATGACCTTGATGTAAACCAAGCCCTGAGCGCCGGGGCCAGCGCTACCTCGCTTACCCTGTTTTGGGATGAGGCCGATAAAAGCGGCAGCTATGCCCCTGATATTGACTGGCCAACCATTGCCAACAGCTATTACCCAAGCAAAAACCTGAACCTTGTGCTTTCCCTCGCCGTGATCGACACGGTAAACGAGCGCCGCCCCGAAGCGCTACGCGGCTATGCCTTTGATGATCCACGGGTTTTGGCACGGTTTGAAAGCTATGTATCAGCGGTGCTAACCCGCCTGGAAGACACCGACCTAGTGGCGATTTCGATTGGCAACGAGGTCGACGGCTACCTTGCCACCCCAGAAGACTGGGCCGAATTTGCCGGTTTTTTTGCGGGGGCAGCAGAAATCGTGCGCCAGCTGCGGCCCGGTGTGCCGGTGGGCTTTACTGCAACATGGGATGGTTTCAGGGGAGCAAACGGCCCGCATATCCTGCGCGCCAACCAAGCCTCGGATGCGCTTTTTATCAACTATTACCCGCTTGATTCCGGCTTTCGGGTGCTGCCGCCCGCCGATATTTCCAACCAGCTTGACGCCATGGTGGCACTAGCCGCTGGCAAGCCGGTTTTCTTGACTGAAACCGGCTATCCCTCCGGCGGGTGTGGCTCCAGCGAGGCAAAGCAGCTGGCTTATTTTCAAGAATTAGTGGCCGCGCTTGAGGCGAGGGAGGGTGATATTCCGCTGGCGATGCTAGTATGGCTACATGACATAACCCCCGGAGCGCTTGACCATTATCGCCGCTATTACGGCGTGCCTAACCCGTGCTTTCTCAGCTATCTGGGCACGCTGGGCCTGCGCACAACTGATGGCCAAAACAAACCCGCCTTTGAGTGGTTGGTCAGCCGTTAAGCATCCGCCCCAAGCGACGCCCGCCGAGCAGGTGCATGTGGAAGTGCGGCACATCCTGCACGCCGTGTGCGCCGGTATTCACGATCAAACGGTACCCTTCCCCGCCATCACCCGGTGCGGCGCCAATCTCGTTGGCGATTTTGGCAACGGTGCGGTTGAAGTCCACCAACTCGGCATCCGATGCCTCAGAACCGAAATGATCAAAATTTACGTATGCGCCCTTCGGGATCACCAAAACGTGCACGGGTGCCTGTGGCGCGATATCACGGAAGGCAAGGCAGTGGTCGGTCTCCATCACCGTGTCATTGGGGATCTCGCCGCGCAATATTTTGGCAAATATGTTTTCACTGTCGTAGTCATAAGCCATCGTTTTTCCCTTATATCAAATCATGCTTGGCAAACAGGATTTTCAAATCCGCTTCCGGCCGAGCGCCAATATGCGAGATAATTTCGCCCGCGGCAACGCAGCCCATCCGGCCGGTTGTCAGGGTATCATAGCCATTCAGTTCGCCATAGAAAAAGCCGGAGGCAAAAAGATCTCCCGCGCCGGTTGCGTCAACGATGTGGATAGGGTCCGCCGGTGCGTGGGTTTCAAACCCGTCGCGCCAAACATAGGCACCTTTTTCACCCACGGTACAAACAACTGTATCCACCTCTTTCGAGGCCAAGCGGAGGGCAACGCTCAGGTCTTCGTCCTCATACATCGCGCGGAGTTCATGCTCGTTGCAAAACAGCAGGTCAATATGATCGTTGATCATACTCCGAAATTCATCGCGATGCCGTTCAACGCAAAACGGGTCTGATAGTGTGAGGGAAACCTTACCACCCGCACCGCGGCAGGCATCAATCGCTTTGGCAAAGGCGGCATGGCTTTCGGGGCCGTCAAAACGGTAGCCCTCAAGGTATATCCAGTCTGTGTCGGCCATCATGGCTTCATCAATGTCGTCCGGTGTTAAAAACTCCGAAACCCCGAGGTAAGTGTTCATCGAGCGCTCGGCATCAGGGCTCACCATAACCATGCAACGGCCGGTTTCGGCTTCATGATCTGCCGGAGCCAATGGCGTTTCATAATCTGCACCTTGCGCGCGCAGGTCATGCGAAAAAATGGTGCCGAGCTGGTCGTCTTTAACCTTGCCCACATAAGCGGTACGCACCCCCATTTGGGCAAGCCCCGCTATCGTGTTGGCGGCCGACCCGCCGGAAATCTCCATCGAAGGTCCGGTCTTTTCATAGATTTCCGCAGCGCGTTCGAGGTTGATCAGGGTCATAATGCCCCTTTCAATACCGTTTTCCACAAGGAATTCATCCTCGACTTGGCTCAAAACGTCGACAATCGAATTGCCAATCCCGACAACCTGATACTTCTTGCTCATATGTTTTTATCCTCAGACTCGCAGAATTCCGCGATGATACAATTTGTGCAAACCGGCTTGCGCGCTTTACATATATAGCGCCCGTGCAGGATCATCCAGTGATGGGCGTGTTGTTGAAACTCGGCGGGAATATGGTCTTCAATCGCGCGCTCTACGGCATCCACATTTTTTCCCACAGCAATGCCAGTGCGGTTACAAAGCCGAAAAATGTGGGTATCCACCGCTTGTGCCGGCATTTTGAACCACACGTTCAGCACCACATTCGCGGTTTTGCGCCCGACACCCGGTAGGCTAACCAGCGCGGCGCGGGACGAGGGCACAACCCCGCCATAATCCTCAACCAATATCCGGCTGGCCTTGATCACATTCTTGGCTTTTTGCTTGTAGAGCCCGATGGTCTTGATGTGCTCGATCAGACCTTCTTCACCCAGTGCCAGCATTTTTTCAGGTGTGTCAGCTATCTTGAACAGTGCCTCGGTGGCCTTGTTAACCCCAACATCCGTTGCCTGCGCCGAAAGCGCAACCGCCACAACAAGCGTATAGGCATTCACGTGGTTCAACTCACCCTTCGGCTCGGCTTCGCTGTCGCGAAAACGCGAGAAAATCTGGTGAATCGTGTTATAATCGAGCTGTTTGACCATGGGTTTAGATGCCACGTCGGGGCGCGCGATAGCAAGCCAAAACATTGCGCAGGTTTCGGGTGGCTAAAGGGGAACGCGCCGCTATGCTTGCCTTAACGCAAAAGGACACAATATGAAGCCGGACCCCTATCACTTTTCCCTCATTGCGCGCGCGATCGACTATATCGACAGTCGGGCAGCCACCCAGCCCTCGCTCGGTGAAGTCGCGGCAGCGATGGGTTTGTCTGAAGCCCACTTCCAGCGAATATTTCGCCAATGGACAGGCGTGAGCCCCAAAAAGTACCTTCAATACCTGACCCTGAATCAAGCTCGTGAGATGTTGGCCAACCGCCATAGCGTGCTAGAGACCGCGCTCGCCACCGGCCTCTCCGGCCCTTCGCGCTTGCACGATTTATTCATCAATTGGGAGGCCATGACACCGGGCGAATACGCTTTGCGCGGCGAAGGGCTCGATATCTCCTATGGCTGGTTTGAAAGTCCCTTTGGGGATATGCTGGCGCTCGGCACAAACCGGGGCCTGTGCGGGCTTGGCTTTGCAAACGATACCGGCAAGGCCGCAACGGAATCCAATCTTTTTTCGCGCTGGCCCAAAGCGCGGTTTACGGAGGCACCGGAAGCCTTGCGTGATTGGGTCAAAGCCGCTTTGGAAGGTAAAGGCGAAGCCAAACTCCTGCTTTCCGGTTCGCCAATGCAAATCAAGGTCTGGGAGGCGTTGCTCAATATCCCGACCGGTTACGTGACCACCTATTCCGATATCGCCTCCCGCATCGGAAACCCAAAGGCCGTGCGCGCTGTCGGAACGGCTGTCGGGCGCAATCCGGTGAGCTGGCTCATCCCGTGCCACCGCGCGCTTCGTAAATCGGGCGCTTTGGGTGGCTACCATTGGGGGTTGCCTGTAAAACGGGCGCTTTTGGCCCGCGAGTCGGCGCAATTGGAAGCCGCAGAATAAGACTAGGCAAACCTCCGCCCATTTCACTACCCCCTCCGTTTTCCCTAGTATTTTAAGTTGGACAGGCTCATTATATGGTGCATTTAGCGCCCAATGTTTGGGCAAAGTAGAGAGGTATTCTCATGACAACTATTAAAACCCCTATCGTGATCGCAATGGTCGCCGGCCTTGGCCTTGGCGCTTGCACAAATCCGGATGGAACAACCAATAATGCCGGGACCGGCGCGCTTGTCGGCGCTGGTACGGGCGCGGCTATTGGTGCTGCTGTATCAGGGGACAGTGGTCGTGGCGCTGTTGTTGGTGGCATTCTAGGAGGCTTACTCGGTGGTGCCGTTGGNACAGACCTTGACCGGCAGGAAGCCGCTTTGCGTCAGCAGATGGGCGGCAGCGGTGTTTCGATCGTCAATACGGGTAGCCAGTTGATCGTAACGCTCCCCGAAGCCATCACTTTCCCGGTTGATAGTGCCCAATTGCGATCAAGCTTTGTTTCGTCCCTCCGGGCCTTGGCGGACAACTTGCAACAGTATCCTAACACGACCGTCGAAGTCGTGGGCCATACCGACTCAACCGGTGACGCAGGCTATAACCAGCAGCTTTCCGAACGGCGCGCACTCAGTGTCCGGTCTGTTCTTTTGAATGCCGGTGTATCTTCCAACCGGCTGCGCGCATTTGGTCAGGGTGAAACCAACCCTGTAGCCTCGAATAATTCATCGGCTGGTCGCCAACAGAACCGCCGGGTTGAGATTTTTATCACACCTAACCGCTAAACCGTTAGGAGTTATCTCCCGGAATCAAAAAGGCCCGCCAAAGTAGCGGGCCTTTTATTTATCTTGATGACGTGAAACCTAGTGTAGCTTTGCGCCTACATCTTTGATGGCGGCGTCGATCAACGCATTTGTGTCTTTCGCTGCCATGCCTTTTGAGATCACATCGCTCGCCGCGGCGACAGCAACTGCCACAGCCTTGTCTTTAACTTCGCGAACTGCCGCATCCTGAGCCGATTTGATCTGATCTTCCGCTGCGGCCAAACGGCGCGCAATGGTTTCTTTCAGATCAGCTTTGGCCACTTCAGCAGCGGTTTCAGCTTCGGCCTTGGCTTGAGCTACAATCGCTTTAGTGTGCTCGGCCACTTCCTTACGCTTGCGCTCATAAGAGGCCAAAACGGTTTTGGCTTCTTCCTGAAGCGCGCGGGCTTCGTCGATTTCCGTGCGGATATCATCTGCGCGCTTGTCCAGCATTTTGCTAACCATTTTGGGCACACCCAAATAAAGCAGCACGGCCACAAAAAGCACAAACGCGATCGAAACCACAAAGTTTGTGTTGTTCAGTGTAAAGCCTGTCGCAGCCGCAAATGCCGGATTGGCAAATGCCAAAAGGCCCGCAGCGATGAGAGTTTGATTTTTCATGATCTTACCCTTTCATCCGCGCGGTGATCGCTTTGGCCACCGCCGCATCATCCGATACAGATGGCATCAGCGCCGAAACGATTTCGCCAGCGGTTACAGTCGCAACTTCACGCACATTCTCGACTGCACTTTCGCGGATAACCGCAATAGCAGCTTCGGACTCAGCGGTTTTTGCGCCGATTTCCGCATCCGCTTTCGCAACGGCTTTATCCAGCTCTTTCTGAATTTCGGCTTTTGTCTCTGCCGCAATTGCTTGCGCCGAGGATCGAGCCTCTTTCAGCGCGGCTTCATAATCAGCTTCAGCCTTTTCGGCCTGCTTTTTGAAATCCGCCGCTTGGCCAATATAATCGCTGATCACCGAGTGGCGCTCTTCGATCACGCCGCCAATTCGAGGCAAAATTACTTTTGCAACGATGAAGTAAACCACGATCAGAGACAGAACCAACCAGAAGATCTGGTTAGGGAACGTGCTGAAATCGAGTTGGGGCATGCCCACCGATTCACCAGCATGCGCGGCAGCGTCTGCTACCTGCCCTGCGTCATTTGTTGTTTCAGATGCCATTATTGCATCCCCCATAAGCTAGGTGAACCATAGGCGACCCGATACGGGCCGCCCGATCTTTATAGGTTCAAAAGCCTACTGTGCGTACATCAGAAGAAGCGCAACGAGGAACGAGAAGATCCCCAGAGCTTCTGCAAACGCGATACCAATGAACATGGTTGCTGTCTGGCCGCCAGCAGCTGCTGGATTGCGCAGAGCGCCGGAAAGGTAGTTGCCCACAACGTGGCCCACACCAACAGCCGCGCCGCCCATGCCGGTACATGCAAGACCTGCGCCGATTAGTGCACCCATTTTTACCAGATCGCCTGATACTACTGCGTCTACTGCCATTTGATTTCTCCTTATAAAGAATGGCTGGAATTGAGTTCTTAACTAGTGGCCCGGATGCAACGCATCGTTGAGGTACACACAAGTCAGAATAGTGAAAACATATGCCTGGATAACGACCACGAGCAGCTCAAGCCCGTAAATCGCCATGATCGCAACGACAGGCCCAATGAGCCCGACGCCCAAAGGCGTATAAAATGCGAGAGCCGCTGCAAAGCCGGCGAACACCTTAATCACGGCGTGGCCGGCCATCATGTTGCCCGCCAAACGAATGGAATGGCTAACCGGGCGCACGAAGTAAGAGATGATCTCGATAATCGCGAGGATCGGCCGCAGCGCCAGAGGGGCTTCGGATATCCAGAAGATTTTGAGGAATTTGCCACCGTTTTTGACAAATCCAAGCACGGTTACAGCGGTAAATACAGCCATGGCCAACACGCCGGTTACGCCAATGTGCGAGGTCACGGTAAAGCTGTAAGGCAGAAGCCCAAGCACGTTGGTGAACAGGATCAACAGGAACAGCGTCATTATATAGGGGAAATATTTCAGACCATCCTCGCCGGTAATGTCTACAATCATGCCACGCACGAAGCTATAGATAATCTCGGCAACCGACTGGCCGCGGCTTGGTACAACAGCGCGCCCGCGCGTTGCCAGCACCATGAGCAGCACAATCGCGGCTATCGCGACGCCGAGCCACAATGTAACATTGGTTGGTGTATACCAGTGCACCGGACCATCGCCAAACAGCGGATGAATCACGAACTGGTCCATCGGGTGGATATTGAGCTGACCGCCCACGTCTTGATTATCTCCAGCCACTTTTTGTCCTCTGTCCTTCTCGCCCGNTTAGGGCTGTTTATTCTTCAAGGCATCCGCCTCGGCNTTTTTCTGGTAGGCGNTTGCCGTTTGGATCATCACCCGAACGCCAGCCGCAAAGCCCAGCAATGTGCATATGACAACAAACAAAGGTGCAAGCCCCGTCCATTTATCCAGCGCCAACCCCAGTATGACCCCGATCGCCATGCCCGTAGTGAGCTCGACCACCATTTGCCATGCCGGGCCAGCCCCGCCATATTTCCCCGCATCCTGCTTCTTGTGTTCCGGTCTTTCCTGCGCAGTTTCCAACTTTTCAGCCAGCGCTTTCAGACGTTCAGGGTCAGGATTTTCGCTCATCGCGCCTCGCCCCTCATTTTCACAACACAAGATTCCCTCTGCAAGAGGTTTGGCCGCACATTATGACCGGAGAACCAGCAAGTCAAGAAACAGTTTGCCTTTACGATATTGGCGTAACTATCTGTTTAATAGCGCTAATTTGCCATGTGCGACAAGCTCACCCATGCGGATTGCAAAGTTTTTTTGTGAGCGAGCATGAATAACATTCAACGCCTTGGTTGACCTTTCCGCGGGGGGAATGATAGTTAACGATATGGTTGATTATTCCAAAAACCCGCTTGATCTGGCATTCGCCGCCCTCGCTGACCAAACGCGCCGCGCCATTCTTGGCCAGTTGCTGGAGCGAGACCTTACCGTCAAGAGCGTGGCCGAAAGCTACGACATGTCGCTCGCGGCTGTTTCCAAGCATCTGCAAATTCTGGGTCGGGCCGGATTGATCCGGCAGGTCAAACAAGGCCGTGAGAAAATTTGCCAACTAGAGCCCGACGCCCTCCGCAGCGCAAGCCTCTGGATGGAGAGTTTTGGCTTTTTCCCGTCGGCGTTTCTCGATGACGTTGAAGAGGAGCTCGAAGTGCTCGGTATTTCTCAGGTTTCCTGACGCAAAATGTCAGTCACCAAAACCTGCACGGCCACCGGTCCCAACACCTGATGAGCCGCGCTATTCAACGCGCGCCGCAAGTCGGCCATTTTCTCGCCTGAAGTAAAGGCGCCATTAAATCCACCGGTATTGGCATGGCGAAACAGGGCCTGCAAAAACGCATCCCGCAATTTTGGCTCTCGGTCATAGACCTCGGTTCCAAATCCGGCCTGAACTTCGACCGAAAGAGAAAGCACAATGAGAGAGATGACCTGATCCTCACTCACAATGGGCACAATCATTTGCCGCTGGAGCGCGACAAATTCAGGTTCACTGCCTGTCGCAGCCTCGCCACCATGATCATCCTCCGAGGTTTCCGGCGCATGTCCGGCATCAGCGGTAGTTGTCTCACTATGATCATCCGGAACGGCTTCCTCGCAATGTGCGTCCTCTTCCGGGCACAGGACCTCCGCCATCACGTCAGCTTCGGGGGATGGCGGGCGCAAAAACAATCCGGCACCCACGCCACCACCGCCGCCAAGAATCAGCAACAAGATCGGCAATAGTTTTTTCATCTATGTGGCCTCTCTAAAACGGTGCCAAAACTTCTAGAATCTGCTGGCCATAGCGTGGGGCCTGCATGTCAGAGACCATACCGCGGCCTCCATAATAAATCCTTGCACCCGCCATTTTATCGTAGGTAATCGTGTTTTGCCGCGAAATATCCTCAGGCCGGATGATCCCTGTGATCTGCAAATCCCGCAGTTCGGCATTCACCCGCACCTCCTGCGTGCCACGCACCACCAAATGCCCGTTAGCCAGTTCTTGCACCACCGTTGCCGCCACACGCAACATGATCTGCTCATTGCGGTTAATAGAACCTGAACCCGAAGTGTTGGAACTTGAACTCAACCCTACAGCCGGATCGGTTACATTGCGGCCCATGCGTGTATCAATCGCTTCGGGAATCCCGATCAAATCAGCAATCGCCATATTCTCGCCCGCTGCACGGGTGCGTGTCGAGCTGTTTTGAAGCTGTGCCTGATCGTCGATGTTAATCACAATTGTTAAAATATCACCCATCCGCGCGGCCCGCCGGTCACCAAAGAGCGAAGCAGGGCCGGATCGCCAGAGCGACCCCTGCTCATAGGCCTCGCGCCGAGGCGTAGGTGGCGGCACAGCCATCGCCGCACGCTCGGCGGCAATGTTGGCCTCAATGCCGGAATCAACGGCGCTCAACTGCGGGCCACGGCCCACTTCGCCCAATCGTTCAAGGCAGCCACTTAACAGAAAAACCATCGCAATCAGAAGGGAAACGCGTTTCATATACCAACCTCTATAGTGCCATCCGCGCCTACGCGCCCAAAAATGACTGATTTGGAATCCATGTTCATAACTCTTACTCGCTCACCAACCCCGGCCCGCTCAAGCACACGACCTTCGGAATAAATGATCAGAGCGCCGCGCGTATAGCGCATCACAACATTCTGGTTCCGCTCCAGAATGGCCGGCGCCCCCAAACTGTCGACCATGATCGGCCTGCCGGGGTAAATATTCACCCGCGCCTCTAGCCCGATAACTGCGTCAAGCGAAGCAAACGCACCCACTATTTCAGCATCGGTTAGTGCTACCATTTCTGCGGTTAACACCGTCTGCGCCCTGACACCGCTGAGCGCCACCACGCTTTGCGCGTAAGCAGGCGGCGTGAGCAGCAATAAGAAAACGAACCAGCGCATTAGCGGATCTGTGTGGTTGCGCCGAGCATCTGGTCAGCGGCGGTGATCACTTTGGCGTTCAGTTCATAGCCCCGCTGCGCCTCAATCAGTTCGGTGATTTCACGCACGGCATCCACAGACGAAGCCTCCAGATAGCCCTGCCGGAGCATCCCGCGCCCCTCTTCGCCGGCGGCACCGACCTGAGGTGCGCCCGAGGCATTGGTTTCGCGGTAATAGTTATTGCCGGTGGCTTCCAGCCCGGCTTCATTGGTGAAAGTCGCCAGTGTGATCTGTCCCAGCAATTCCGGGTCCACCTGATCCTCAAACATGGCATAAACCTCACCTTCGGGCGAAACGGTCACCTCGCGCGCACCGTCTGGGATGGTGATATTTGGCACCACCGGAAAACCCTCGGCGGTAATAAGAAGCCCGTCACCGGTCATTTTTAGAGCGCCATCGCGAGTAAAGCCCGAAATACCCGAGGGCAGTGCGATCTCGATATAGCCTTTCCCTTCAATGGACATATCCAGCTGGCCACCGGTTTGGGTGCTCGCGCCCTGCTCTACGTTCATCATGACAGCAGCGGGCCGCACCCCCATGCCAAGTTGAACCCCGACCGGCAGAACCGCGCCCGAAGCCGCGCTCACCGAGCCCGGTGCCTGCACTTGCCGATACATCAGGTCGGCAAATTCGGCCCGCCGCGCATTATAAGCGGTAGTGTTCATATTGGCGAGGTTATTGGAAATCACTTCCACTCGCATTTGCTGGGCATCCATTCCGGTTGCGGCTATTTGTAAGGCGTTCATCGGGTTCTCCTATGCGCGTTGGCCGAGGGTCCGCGTAACATTGCGGATCCGTTCGTCTTCGTTTTCCATAAATTTCATGCCCATCTCATAGGTGCGCTGCACCTCGATCATCCGAGCCATTTCCGTAACGGGGTTCACGTTGGATCCCTCAATGAATCCCTGCAAAACCACCGCACCTTCCATCGCGAGCGGCTCGTCTTCGCCGGGGTCAAAAAGCGTTCCCATCTGGTTGCTGAGCGCAGCTTCATTCTGCACCTCATAAATCCCGATCTGGGCCAGAGGCGCACCATCGGCTGAAACCGTGCCATCCTGCGCCACGCTCATCACCGCCGCATCGGGCGGAATGAAGATGGGTGCGCCGCCGACATCAAGCAGGCGTAAGCCATCTGGATTGACCATCTCACCTTCGGTATTCAGGGCAAACGCCCCGGCGCGGGTCAGCCGGTTGCCATCATCGGTTTCAACCATAAAATATCCGCTCCCCTGAATGGCGAGATCCATCGGATTGCCGGTCTGGTTCACAGAACCTTGGGTGGGGTCTGAAAACCGGGCGCGGGCTGCGGCCATAGCCACACCGCCGCCTTCGTTTGGCAGGGCTTGCACCATTTCGGTAAAAACCACGCCTTCGCGGCGAAAGCCAGTTGTTGAAAGGTTGGCCACGTTATTGGCCACAACCTGCATTTCTTTCCACAGCCCGGTCTGGCGGGAAAGGGTGACGTATCCGGAGGTATCCATAAGCGTTCCTTAATGCCCGGCAATACGGGCGATGATCTGATCGTTGAAGAAGGTCACCAAAAGCTGGCCCGAATAGCTCATCGAAAGCCAATATGCGCCGACAATAGCCCCCAGCTTTGGTACAAAGGTCAGGGTCATCTCCTGCACCGAGGTGAGCGCTTGAAACAAGCCGATGGCAAGGCCAACAACCAGCGCCACACCGAGCACAGGGGTGGACATGATCATAGCCATCCAAAGCCCCTCGCGGATCACATCCATCAGCTCGCCCTCATGCATTAAACCGGCATCCTCAGAATTTCCTGATAGGCTTCGACCACGCGGTCGCGCACGCTCACCGCAGTTTGAATCGCAATCTCGGAGGCTGCCAGCGCCTCGACAACAGTTTGGGCATCGGCTTTACCGGTCATCCCGGCAATGGCGGCACTTTCGCCGGCCTGCATGGTGGCCATAAAGTCGTTGGCCATTTCGGCAAACAAGCTGTCGCCACGGTTCGGGGCACCATCGGGCCGCGCAATATTCTGGGCGTTGGTATAAAGCTGTGAGGCTATATGCGGGTTGGTTTCCATGGGTCAGCCTTTCTAGCGTCTCAGGAGTTCAAGAATGGAAGCGTTCATCTGGCGGGACTGGTCAAACATTTTCAGATTGGCTTCGTAAGAGCGCTGCGCCTCTCGGGCGTCAGCGATTTCGACCATCAGTTCCACGTTGGAGCCCTGATAGTAGCCGTTTTCATCCGCCAGCGGGTGGCCCGGGTCAAACACCTCGGGCAGTTCGGCATCGCTGAGCTCCACACGCCCGGTTCTCACCGAGCCTGCGTTGTCAAACATCGCATGTACCGCTTCAAAAGCCACGGTTTTGCGTTGAAAGCCCGGCGTATCGGCGTTGGCAATGTTTTCAGACACCAGCCTAAGCCGTGCGGCTTGGGCGGCCATGCCACTGGCCGAAGCGGCCATGGTTGAGCTCAAATCACTCATTGGGATTCTCCCTTATTTGCGCCCCATACTAGTGCGCAAGATCGTCAAAGATTTCTGGTAGATGCCCACAGCCAGATCGTGCTGTTGGCGAATTTCGGCGGAGCGGATCATTTCAGCCTCAAGCGAAACCGAGTTGCCATTCGGGGATTCGATGCCAAACGGGCTGACGGTAAAAACTTCACCGCCTACACCGCCACGCGCCACACCAAAATGGCCGGCGCGGGTGCCCTGCATAGCAATTGACCCGCTGGCCTCATAGCTTTGTTCAAAGGGAACAATATCGCGGGCTTTATACCCCGGCGTATCGGCATTCGCGATATTTTGCGCGGTTAGGGCTTGCCGGTCAGTCGCGTGGCTGGCCAGCCCGCTCGCCATCTGGAAAATTGTCATATTCTGTATCATACGGGGCTTCTCCTCCGAATTATTTGAACCAAGAATTAACCAGTCATGGTGAATAAAGGGTAACCAACAACGGAAATGGATACAGTTTTATGCAGTTTGATTTCGCGCCCCTCACCAACAAGCTTTCCACGATTCGCCCGGTGCAGCGCTATGGCCGCGTTATAGGGGTCGATAGCGGTTCAATCCGCATTGAAGGGCTTAGCCTTCATGCGCGCGTGGGGGACCAGATCTCCATTTCGGCAGATGCCGGAGATACCCGCGGTGGTGAAATTGTGGCGCTTGCCCCGGATGAAGTCCGCGCCATGTCCTATGATTCGCCACAAGGGGTCGCGATCGGAGATCTCGTGTGCCTTGAAGGGGAAAGCGGCGCTGCCGCCAGCCCTTCCTGGATCGGCCGGATTGTAGATGCCTTTGGGAAACCGCTCGACGGTGCGCCCTTGTATAGCGGCCTGGAAAGTGCGCCTTTGCACCGCAGCCCGCCGCAAGCTGCTTTGCGCCGCCGGATGGGGGCTCGCCTGAATACATCACTGGCGTTGTTTAACACAATGCTACCACTGGCACGCGGCCAGCGCATTGGTGTTTTCGCTGGTTCCGGTGTGGGTAAAACCACCCTGCTGGCCGACCTCGCCAAAGGGTTGGAGGCCGATATCGTTGTGATCGGCCTGATCGGAGAGCGCGGGCGGGAACTGCGCGATTTTGTGGAAGAGACTCTCGGCGAAGAGGGTATGAAACGGGCCGTTATAATTGCCGCCACGTCGGACCAATCCCCACTGATCAAGCGCCGCGCTGCTTGGATGGCAATGGCCACCGCCGAAGCCTTTCGCGACCAAGGCAAACATGTGCTGTTGTTGCTTGACAGCATCACCCGCTTTGCCGAAGCCCACCGCGAGATCGCATTAACGGCGGGGGAGGCCCCTTCTCTGCGCGCTTACCCACCCTCCACCGCGAATCTGATCGCCCAACTCGCCGAGCGCGCCGGGCCCGGCCCGGAAGGTAGCGGCGATATTACCGCTGTGTTTAGCGTGCTGGTCGCAGGGTCTGATATGGAAGAACCGGTGGCCGATATCACCCGCGGCGTGCTTGACGGCCACATTGTCCTTGATCGTGAAATCGCTGAACGGGGCCGTTTTCCAGCTGTTGATGTCCGCCGCTCGGTCTCGCGCTGCCTGCCTGGTGTCGCCAATGCCGGTGAAAACGTGCTGATCAACCATGCGCGCCGCATTATCTCAGCCTATGAAAAGGCCGCCCCGATGATTCAGACAGGGCTTTACGTGCGCGGCAGTGACCCGCTCGTGGACGAAGCCATCACCTATTGGTCCAAGCTCGACGCTTTTTTCACCCGCAGCGGGTTTGAATCCACAAATGACAGCTTCATCGAATTCGCAAACCTGATGGGGCAGGCAGACCCGAACCACTTGCCCGAAGAGCCGATCCTTGGCGGCAAACCGAAAGATTACCCAACAGGCTCGCTTGCCGAACCGGCCCTGCCCGAGCATGCGCTTGACGTGAAGATCAATACTGACCCAGCAGAATAACCTTGCCTGTGCGAAGGTTCGGGCTACTCTGCCCTCATGATTCCAAACGATGCCACAACCCGCCGCGCCATTAAGCCGGTTATCTGCTATCCGAGCGAGACCCTGCCCAAGCCTGACCTTGGCTTGTATCAAAAAGAACGGCATGGGGCTGAACTGGTAAGCACGGTCACCATCCCCCCGCGCGAAGCATGCTGTTTTACGGTACCCCAAGGCCATTTTTTCCGCATTTCCTCGATAGACGGCCCGCAGGTCGGAGACCTTAACCTCTGGAACGCCGACAATCTCGCGGAGCGGTTTTACTCCGGCAAAACCCGCGCTCTGCATGGCACCCATATCTCGACAGGGCAACAAATGTGGAGCCAGTTTCCCTATTTGCGCCCGATGGCGACCATCGTGGAGGATACGCTGGATTGGTATGGAATCGACGATTTTGGCGGCGCGGTGCATGATGTGATCGGCACACGGTGTGACCCTTATACCCATAACCTGCTCAGCGGCGGGCAGTATCACCATTGCTGCCACTCCAACCTGACGCGCGCCTTCGCCAAGCATACCGGCCTGCCTTTGGTTGAAGCTGAAACCCATATCCACGATGTGCTCAACGTATTCATGTGCACAGGCTTCACCCGCAAAACCAACCAGTATTTTATGAAAGCCAGTCCGGTGCGCCCGGGAGATTATCTGGAATTCTTCGCTGAAATCCCGCTTTTGGGCGCGCTTTCCGCCTGCCCGGGAGGCGATTGTTCTTCCGAACACTCCAGCGATACCGCCAACTGTTACCCGCTTCTGGTTGAAGTTTATCAGCCCGCGACCAACGCTCTGGATGGCTGGCACCCACCCGCGCCAAACGGGTATGACCGCAGCCACGGCGGTTAGTTGTTTTTTTAGCCCCGTGTAGCATGGCTTGATCAATCCGCCTGATCCCATGCAATACACTCTCAGCCCCTAAATGAGGCAAAAAGCTCAACTACATCTGCGAGGTTGTCCATTCAGCGAATTGCCGATCATCCCAAGCGTTTTCTTAAGATGGACGAGCGTATGGACACTCAAAGCCGGTTAAACTGGGCAAAGGTTACCGCAGCGCTCACCGCGTTTTCCATCAGGGTTAGCGCACCCATTCCCTTTGTCAGCGGGCCGGGGCCGTTATTGATTTGTTCGCGCGCAAAGAAATTGCGCAACAGCTTATCCACGTTTTCGGGGTCCTTGAACACATCCATCGACTGGCTGCCAAATACCCGATCATTGGCTTCCTGAAAAATTTCGCGCTGCCGGTCCACATCCAACGAGCCGATTGATGCAGGCAAGCCCAGCGCGGATTCGAAAACCTCTCGCAAAGGCGGGTTGGCCATCATCTGAAACCATGCGACCGACTCTGGAAACTCGGCATTGGCATAGGCACCAATCTCGCGTTCCAGATTGAGCGCCAATCTCATGGAACTGTCGCTCTCGCCAATGGCTTTCTCAAACTGGCGCGCTTGATAAGCGTCCGTCATTTTTTGGGCAAAATCGGATTCCCCAACCCGCACGCCACCGGCATTGCCAAAGCCAAATGCCTCGACCAGATCGCGATAGCGGGTATCGGTGAGGCGGAGGGAAAATGCGCCTTCGGCCTCTGATCCTTCTTCCAGCAATTTCTTGAAAAAGAACTTGTCGGCGACCTTGTCTTCCATGCCAAAAGCCCCGAGTGCGACCTTAAATAGCGTAAAGTCATTGATCAGATCGTCAACCGTCTCGATATTCGAGATGTTTTCCTTGAAATAGTTGATCTCGCGGTCAAGCGCCGGTGTGGCGGCAAAGGCCGCCATCTGGCTCTCCTGTGTGCGCTGGATAAAGCGCCAGCCGGCAATTCCGCCTATCGGAGCTGAGGGAATCATGACGATGCCGCCATCAACTCTGCTTCAACCGGCAGCAAAAAGCGCAGAAACTTCAGTGCCTGATAGTCGTTTTCGCTTTGCAAATTATCGCGGGCGTCTCGCAAATGCCCACGGCTCACCGGATCGCTAAAAACCTGCCCAAGCTGCTCGATGCCCTGCGTGAGCTGCGCGCGCGCTTTGTTTGGCTCGGCCTCGCCGGCCAATAGGAGCTGGGCAATATAGCAAACCCGACGTACGGGAGTGTTGGCTTCCTCCGGGTGAATCGCATCGCGCAGGCGCAAGACATTGGCGTTGGGTGTTAGCACATTCAACCGCGTGCGCCGATCCCCGTTTTCGATCACCGCACCGTTGATCATGATCCGCTCGGCGGGCCTAAGCTTGAGGACAAGTCCGCTCATGATGCCACCTCGGTGAGGTCATCGGCGCAATCGCGCAGGCCTCGCATTATGCTGGTATTTATCTCGACCAATATTTCAGGCTTTGCTTCGCCTGCCATTATTTTTTTGGTTTGATGGTTGGTAAATTCCGTCAGGAAAAAGAGCTGCGCCCTCAGCTGGTTTGGCAACTCGTTGCCTTGATCCGCGACATCCGCGCCCAACACGGTCCATAAAAGCTGGTTTTCACAGAGCGCCTCGGCAAGGCTGGCAAAACTGTCTTTCTCTTCATTCCAGCTGGCAAGCCGGGCGGTAACCTTTGAAAAGGCTTTATATTCGATGCCCCGCGCCGTCCCGAGTTCCCGGGTTGGCTTTGCATAGAGCGACTGCGCTAAAATAGCAGTATTCATGGGGTGTATCCTCCCACCCAAGCCGGAATTCCCGGCTGATTGACACGATTATTCGGTGGTATAAAAAGGCGGAGGATACCCCCCGCCTTTTCCATCATCTTACCGGAACAATGACAAGATGTTCTGCGGTGCCTGGTTGGCGATGGAGAGCGACTGGGTCGCCAGCTGCTGCTGCACCTGAAGCGCTTGCAAACGGGCTGAGGCCTCTTCCATATTCGCGTCCACCAATGCGCCGATACCGGTTTTCAGCGAATCCGTGAGCTTGCCCACAAAGTCGGACTGGGTATCAATGCGCGCCTGGCTGGAACCAAAGGCGGCTGCCGCGTCAATCGAGGTCTGGATCAGGCCTTCAATGTCGGCCAAAGCCTGTGCAGAGTTGCCACCCGCACCATCGTCAACNTTGATCCCGGCAAGGCCGGACAGGCCACCCGTACCAACCGAAACGATTTCGCTGGTCATGTTGACCGTATCACCGGCGGCATTGGTAACAGTAATTGTGTCAGCGGCCACATCTGCTGTGATGTTCGCGTTATCCATCCCGTTGATCGCAGTACGGATCCCGTTGGCAACCACCTCTTCCGGTGCCCCTGCGGCAACATCTTCAGCGGTCACCACATAGGAAACCTGCTCGCCACCGATCTGGATGTTGAAGGTATCCCCGGCGGCAAGAGCCGCGTCGACCACAACGATATCGGCAGTGCCGCCAGCATCGATAAAGATCGCCGCCGTCGCCGAATCACCGCCAATACCGTCAGAACCAGCCAGTGCCGCTTTAACAGCTCCGGCAGCGGTTGAAAGGTTTTGGCCAGATACCGCAATGTTGGAAGCCGTTACAGCACCCGTTGCATCACGGTCGAGCGACGCCAGCACATTTACAGATGCGTTGGTCCCGTCGACAAGGTTCAGGCCATTAAACTGAGCGGCATTCACCACCGAGCCAACCTGATTACGGAGTTCCGCAATATCGGTTTGCAATTTGCCCTGATCGGCGGAAGGATCCTGCGCTGCTACGATTTTCGCTTTAATCTGTCCAAGCAGGCCTGTGATAGACTCAGACGCGGTCCGCGCAACGGCAACCGAAGCGGAACCGGTTGCCAGCGCATCGGAGATGCCCTTAAACCCGTCTACGTCAGACTGCATGGTTTGCGAGATCGCCCAGATCGAGGCGTTATCCCGCGCGGTATCTACTTTTTTACCGGTCGAAATCTGACTCTGGTTGGTGGCCAGATTTTTGTTGATGCTTTGCAGAGTTTGCAGCGCAACCATAGCGCTGGAATTTGTTAGAATGCTAGACATATGCATTTCCTTCGGCGATGTGGCGCATTCGGCGCCACTGTTTCAATATGGGTGTTTTTCACACCCGCTATTCGCCGTTCTGACGAGATGTGGGGGGATGCCCCCACTTGCAACCCGTTCGAGATTGCCTCCCTAATTTCACTCTCAACACATAATGAAGTATTAATGCCAAACAATTGTATTATAACAATTTTCTACAAATATTCAGGCAATTTCCTAAATCTTGTGCCCTTTGCCGGGCAAGGTTTGCGCTACCAGCACCTTCCCGCCGTTTCTGGAATACGTGTCGAGTTGGTTAAGGCTTTCTTCCATATTAACAATGACTTTTCGGGCGTCTTTCATCCCTTCCATACTAGCCTTTAACAACGCCCCGTTTCGGGCTGCCATGGTTTTAATATCTGCCAGACGTGTTGCCAGAATGCGCTGTGAAACCGGCCCTCCCGCAACAAGAGACTCAAGCAGAAAGTCCCGCTTGGCTGATATTTTCGCAAGGTCCCCGAGCGGTCCGGAAAGTAACACCTTCCGCTCCATTTCCATTACAGCGAGCAATTGCCGCAATTTCCCACGCGCCAAAACCGAATCAATCATTCGGGAACTCCTTTTGCCAAAGGCTTTGGAAAATATGTTCACTCAACCCAATTCCACCTTGATCCGCCATCAATTTCGCCTGTTTCTCAACCATCATGGAGGAGAAGGCCTCCTCCCCCGCGCCGCCACCAAATGCATCCCGGCTTTTACCAAGCCCGGCGGCTTTCAGCATTTCTGACAAAAAAGCGGCTTCAAATGCGTTGGCAACCTCGCGGAGCTGGTTTTCGCGGCTGGTTTCTAAAGATGGAGAAGGAGACTGCGTGTAGGCAACGGGAGCGATATTCATAAAATTCTACCTATATTGTGGTCGGTTTCAGCTCGTCTAGCATGAACGCAGTAAATAAATAGTAACCCCTGCCGCCCATTCTCCTCCCAACCGTAGAATATGGGTAGTGATATGGAAATTGATCTGGGAGCCGGGTTTTTAAAGCCCAAATTGGGAACCGCAGAGCCTGTGGAAAGTGATGAACAATCCCTTTTCACTGCCCCCCTGAGCGTCGCGGTAGAATTCACAAAACTTGTAGAAACTCCGCCAACTGAACCGCCAGCCGAAATGGCAATGCCCCCCGTCCCTGAGGCCTCAGAGGATCAGGCAACTGTCCTTAATGCGCAAACGCCGGAGGCTGATCCGACCCAATTGCATGAGCAGACGCCTACATATACGGCTCCACAACCGCTGGCTCAGTTCCTTCCTTCTGTTGCTCCGGTAGTTCAGGCAAACTTGCTGCCAAACACAACCAAGGTCGAATCACCGGCGCATATTTTGGTGAGTGCCGCGATAGGCTCGGCCCCTACCCCGGCAACAAATCCGGAAACACCTCTCGCCGTTCCCGATGTGGGTGTTGAACCAGTGGCATCTCCGCCCATTCGCGCCCCTCAAGTTGTTCAATCGAGTGAACAGTCGGCTTCAGAAGCCCTCCCCCCGTTACGGCCTGAAAGCACAAGCGCACCCGCCCCGGCAAAGCCTGCGATTTTTACGAGCGATTCAGATTCGCAAACCCGGCTCCCCGACCCGCGTGCCAGTGAATCTCTCCCGCAAGTTGACGATACCCCTATTCCGGCCCAACCAGCGCGCCTGGAAATCAAGGCGGCTTCCGTTGGTGCACCAGCAAACACAGCGCCCATAATCACCGCCAATCCGGCTCCGACAAACACTGTGAGTCTAGCCAGCGCTCTTGAAGACCCTTTAGCCGAGCCCGAAATGCCTGTTAGCATCCGGATCGACAGAACATCATCAGACGTTCTGCCACCCGTCCAAGCAACAAGCCGCCCCGCGCCGCCCATCGCGGCCCAGATTTCGGAGCAAATTCAGCAACAGATTTCAAAAAACGGCCAACAAGTGGTTGAGCTCAAGCTCGACCCGCCGGAGCTCGGCCGAGTCGTTATTCAACTCACAACCCACGATCAAACCGTTTCCGCGCTCATATCTTCNGATCGCCCCGAAACCGCAGATTTGATGAGAAGGCACGCAGAACTGCTTCAGAGCACGCTTGAAAAGTCCGGTTTCTCGCAAGCCAATCTCTCATTCGAACAAGGGCAACAGCAAGGCAACGGCAAAAACGACCCCCCGTTTTTCCAACTTGCCCCGTCCGAAGAGCCGCATTCCGGCAGCCCTCAGCCTAAACCTATGCCCGCCTTGGACGGCGGTCTCGATATTCGCCTTTAACCGACAGGAAAAATCATGGACTCCGTTTCAACTCTTTCACAAGCCTCCGCCGGCTTTGCCCGCTCAACCGAAACCAATACAGCCGCTGCCGATGCTTCAAGTGATTTTGAAACGTTCTTGACCCTTCTCACAGCCCAGCTGCGAAACCAGGACCCGCTGAAGCCCGTTGAGTCAACAGAGTTTGTCGCCCAACTTGCCAGCTTTTCAGCGGTTGAGCAGCAGGTTCAATCGAACACCAAGCTCGAAAATATTCTTGAGGCCCTTGCGAGCGGTGCCACCGGTGGTCTGTCTCAATGGATCGGGCAAGAGGTCCGCAACCCCGGCAGCGCCCCTTATGAGAACACGCCGCTGGATGTGCTCTACCTCAGCCATACAGACGCTGATCGTGTTGAACTGGTGGTCTTCGACGCAGACGACAACATCGTCGCCCACGAGAACCTCGATAAAGAGGCCAGTAACGCACAATGGTCCGGCATTCTTGAAGACGGGACTCGCGCAACCGAGGGCACCTTTTATCGCTTCGAAACCAACAGCATTATCGATGGAGAAGTTGTTGCCTCCGTCCCCGGGTTAGTGTTTTCGACCGTTGAAGAAGTGCGAAAATTTGAGGGGCAACCAGTGCTATACTTTGCAGACGGCACCCAGATGTTTGCTTCGGATGTTGAAGCAATTCGCACACCTCAGATCTAAATCTGCAACCGTTTGGGAGCCCCTGGCTGGAAGCCTTAAGGCTGGCCACCCCCGGCCAGCACGTCTTCCAAAACACTCCGGCTTTCCCGGTTTACGGCTAACAGCTCGCGGGTGCCGCGCAGGCTTGGGTTTTCTTCAATTTCAAGGTGCCCCATTTCCTCTTCTGTGCCGCTGGGCAGTTGGTCAGAATTTTGGCTGATATAGCGCGCCAACATCGCCAACGGACCGGATGAGCCGATGTTCTCCCAGTCACCAGCACGCAATGCGATATCCTCTATCGTGATATCCTTTGCGAAGTCCTGTTCCAGCATCCGGGCCACGGCTGCATAATCTTCCATCTGCAAATTTGCCGACAACCTTATTTTAAAAGCCGCCAAACTATCCTGTCCGGCCAGTAAGGCTAACGCTTCCTCCGGTTGAAACAACTGAACATGTGCTGCGGCAACAATTATTTCAGTTTCGGTTACCGGTCTTTCAAGGTTGGGGGAAAGCACATCCAGCGCGGTTTCAGGCAGGCCAATATCCATCATTTCCTGAGCAATTTTCAGCCGCGCCGTATCGCCTGATGCCCCTTGGTCGAGCAATGCTGCATATTCAAAGACCATCTCGGCATAAGCATAATCCCCCAACTTAGCCGCCGAACTTTGCTCAAATATTTCGGCGGCGACATGCTGCAATTCACTAAGCAGATGCGGGCGCTCATCCTTGGTCTCAGCTATTTGNCTTAGGGCGAACACATCGCCCTCGACCGCAGCGCGGGNTCGAATCTCCCANAAGCGTAGCGGGTCAGATCGCTCGGNATTGCGGTAAAAAAAGGCGGATCCCTCAAGGTCAACCAAGAGTGAAGCGGGCACAGGTTTGCCGGATGCCAAAAGCAAACGCGCGTAGGCGATCAGGGCCTCTGGCGCGAGCGTATCGTTTGATTTTGCCAATTTCTGATATATATCTGTGGCCGCAATCGTATCCGCCTGCGCCTCAAGTACCCGCGCTTCAGCCAACTGTTGAGCGATCGTAACCTCGCCTTCAGCTCTTCGGACGATCTCCAACACCAGATGCCCGGCTTCAACCTGCCCGCGCCGGATAAAGGCTTCCGCCAATGGCGGCCCGATTAGGGTCCGCACCTCTATCGGATACACTGAAAAAATATCGGTGATCGCAAGCGGATCGATAATCTGGTAATCGCCCAGCCCGGCAGACAAGTGCCACATTTCGTGTGCACCACCGCAGCCTGCCCCCAGTAGGATCGCGCCCTCAACATTTTCGGGCTCGTTTTCGAGAATATTTGCCAAATCCAGATAGATTTCAGAACGCTCGACTTCGATCTCAGCTTCACTCAGCACAAGCCGGGCTTCCGCGCCCAGCCCGAACCGGAGGTAAAGCTGCACTATGTCCTCTGTTACCTCTACATCGGGTTCATCAAATTCACCTAAAAGCTGCGAGCGCAACGCTGCAAGCTGGTTTGAAAAACCGCTTCCGTCACTCCAGCTTTCCATCAAAAATTCTTCATCTTCAAGACATTGCGGCATCGCAAACTGGTTCACAATCTCTGCCAATGCGTCTTCGGTTGCATGTTCGTAAGCGGTGCGCACGCTGAGTTGTTGCAAAAGGCCTTGATCAACCACCAAAGGGACCTCTGGCGTTTCTTCTAGTGGTTCAGGTTCGGGCGCAGGCGCCTCCGCAACTTCCACAGGTTTTGGTACAAATTCGACCAACCCTTGATCAGCCGCAAGGGTCAGTTGCGCCAATAACTGGTTTTGAGCCTCTTCGATGCGTGCCAGCATCTCAGGGTCATCCGGTGCCTCTAGGTCGGAAGCCATATCGCCAATAACCGCGCCGGCCATATCTTCGAAAGCGGCGACCGTGTCTGGTGGTTCCGGCGTTTCCAGTGTCACCATATCCGGTTCACTTTCCACACTTTCACGCGCGGGTATCGGGTCTGGCAGCAAAATCGGCTGAGCGGGAGATTCGGTCATCGCATATGTCGTAACCTGCGCTTGCCCCGGAGGTGGTTGAACAAATGGTAGCGCATCCGGTTGCCACTGGTTCTCGGCTTCCACAAGGTCAACCGGATCCAGTTCCGGGCCGTCATAAATGTCCAAAACGATGTAACGGGCTTCAAAAGCAAAGCTTTTCACCTCGCACTTACAGGCAAGTTCCAGAATCAGGCTCGAGTCCCCGTCGCCGTTTTCTCCTGCAACCGAGGTAATACGATCTTGGGAAATCCGGTCAAACACACGGCCCGTCGAGAACCCCATTTCCTGCCCCGAAAACCGCAGTTCAGCCCGCCCCGGCGTTTCGATGACCTCCCAGTCCGCGCTCGGGTCCGTGCGCAGCACAAGCCTTGAAAAACCTTCATGATCACCGGATTGGACAGAGACCACCTGTTGCCCCGCCAAGGGTTGCGAAAAGAGCAAAAAAACAAGGAGAACAAGCTTTTTCATGCGGCTGCTTTGGCCTCTTTCAGTGCCGCTTCAAGGTCGTTAAACGAAGGCCGTTTGGCCCCGGGTGTATTTTGCCGCCCGACCTCCACACAAATATTGGGAGCGTGATTGTGCAAATTGGCCACCAGAACTTCGCGGATCAGGTTGTAAAAATGGTTGTCTTCCGCGACCACGGCTTCCACTTTGGTCGAGAACGGGCCCACCAGACCATAGGCCAGAAATACGCCCAGAAAGGTCCCCACAAGCGCGCCGCCGATCATCCCGCCTAGCACAGCGGGCGGCTTATCGATCGATGCCATGGTTTTGATAATCCCGAGCACCGCGGCCACAATGCCGAGCGCTGGCAACCCGTCAGCCATAACCTGAAGCGCGTGGCTGGAATGCTGTGCGTGCTGGTAGCGCTCCTCCATCCGCTTTTCCAAAACGTCTTCGACCTGATGCGGGTCGTCATAATTCATCGAGGCGGAGCGCAACGTGTCACAAATAAGCGCCACGGCTGCCTTGTCGCCCTGAATTTTGGGATATTTCGAAAAAACAGCACTGCTATCCGGGTCTTCAATATGGGCTTCCAGTTCAACCGGACTATCGCGGCTTATGCGAATCAGGGCAAAAAGCAGCACCAGCAGGTCTTGGTAATCCTGCTGCTTCCACTTTGCGCCTTTAAAAACCTTCCCCATATCCTTCAACGTGTGTTTCACCGCCGAAAATTCATTGGCGATCAGAAAAGCGCCAACCGCAGCGCCGAGAATGATCATCATCTCGAAGGGCAGCGAATGCAGGATGATCGCCATCTTGCCACCCGCAAGAATATAGCCGCCAAAAACCATGGCAAATATAACCACGATACCAATCAATCCGCCCATTTTGTTTCCTTCAACCTGTAGGTAAGTTTGCGCTGACTATGGCCTGCGCGAGGTTAACAATCCCTCAAAGAGGCTCACTATTCCCGCGGTGCGCGCGCATTCCGTCCGGCCATCACCACTGAAATTGAATAGGCAAGGTCCGCCGGGAGGTTGGCCATGATCGCAGCCGAACTTTCCGGCCGCATCCGCGAGAAAAATCCAGCCGCAAACTCGATATCCATTGTCTCGAAAATTTCGGCCGCTTCAGCCGGCTTCATCCGCTGATATACCTCGGTCAGGCGCGCCACATCCTCTTCGGTTGCACTATCTGCCAGCGTTAAGGTTGCGGCCAGACTTTCTTCCGCGATTGTGAGCGCTTCCATCTGTTCCCGAATCCGCTGTTCTGCCACCGAAAGCGTTTGTTGACGGCGGTCGATATAGGCCTCTCGTTCGGCTAACTGCCGCTCTCTTTCCTGAATCGCAGCCAGCAGCGCGGGCATATCCGGTACAGGCTCCGCCGAGGCCACCATTGTTTCTTCCTGCGCCGGTTCAGCCGCAATTGGGCCGATTTCACTTGCGATTGCCGGTGCAATTTCCACAAGCCGGATCAAGCCGGATGTCAGAAACAGCGCCACAATAATCGAGATTGTCCCAACTTTTCTCGGTTGCGCAGTCGATCCCTTTTTCATTTGTTTACGGCTTTCATAACCTGTTGAAGCGCGTCCAGAAGCTCGGCGCGAGAGTCCGAGTTGGGTTCCTCTTCAATCGCCTTCAAGAGCGGGTCTTCGACATCTTTCAAAGCGTCTACCGGCTCTTCGCTCCGGTCAAGGTTAACCGGTTTCGGCGGCTGGCCGCGCTCGTGAACCGTAGAAAGTAAAAGCTCCAGCCTGCCGGCGGCAATTTCGGCGCGATTGGTCACTTCCATGAGGTCTTTCATACTGGCCCCCGAAGCCTGCGTGGCCGCTTTCACCGAATTTCGAATTTCGTCTACCTGGGCTGATAGCGCCGAGATCGCACCACCCAATCCGGTATCGAGCCGTGAAAGTCGTTTGATTCGCCGTGCCAGAATCAAACAATAAAAAGCCGCCCCCAAGGCGCCGGCGATCAACAATATATCTGCAATCAGGTCCATTCTGGTCCCTCCTTATCCTAAAACAAATTCAGTAATCAGCAGGTCTTTGACCTGCCCTTGCTCGGTTACAACCTGTATCCGCCGCAACATTTGTGCCCGCAGGCGTTCCAGCGCGGAGGGCTTGCCGAGCTCATCTTCCGACACTGCCCGCAAATAGGTGTTCAACACATCTACAATTCGGGGCTGGACCATACGCACAGCTTCAGCGCTGGCGGGGTCCACATCNAGCTGGGCCGAGAACCGCAAAAACTTCGAATTTGCAGCATCCCCCAAAGAAATCACCATAGGGTCAAGCGCAATAAAAGCGATCTCCGGCAATGCGGGCAACTCCGATTCGCCATGCGCGTCCTCCGCTGGTGCCGCGCCTAGAATCATTCCGGAATAGGTCACATAAAAACCTCCGCCACCGGCTATAATGGCCGCTAACAGTCCGAATATTAAGCCCTTTTTACCGGCCTTCTTCTTATCTTCGGTCGGTTCCGGCTCGGTTTCGTCCGCCATTTTATTGTTCCCGCGTCTTTTCGAATATTTCTTTTCATAAACCGCCGGTAGCTAACCAATTGTTAAATCTGTTCGCGCAAATTGCGTAAAAATTCATCGTCAAAACTCGAATGGTTTTGGCTAAATCCGTTAACAGAATGTGATTGGACCATCCTCTATGTGGAGCACCATCGAGCCTCGTAAGAAAATAATTTTTGTATTGGCGTCTGTGGCTGCGCTTGTGGCTGTGCTCGGGTTGGTGCGCGTCGCGACAACGCCGAGCCTGTCCTTGCTTTATGCGGGGTTGGACCCTTCTGTCGCGGGCGATGTAATCACTGCCCTCGATCAGCGCGGCATAACCTACGATGTGCGCGGCAACGCTATTTATGTTGATGCCGGTTCCCGGGATCAGGCGCGCCTCTCGCTGGCGGCCGAGGGATTGCCCGGCTCCGGTATCGCCGGATACGAACTGCTCGACACCCTTTCCGGTTTTGGGACAACCAGCCAGATGTTTGATGCTGCCTATTGGCGCGCAAAAGAGGGTGAGCTGGCCCGCACATTGGTCGCTTCCCCGCTGGTGCGCTCAGCGCGAGTCCATATCGCATCCGGAACCAACCGCCCCTTCGAACGGGAAAGCTCCCCCACGGCGTCGGTAACAATTTCCGCCGCCAACGGTACTTTGCCACCTTCCTTCGCTGAGTCCGCGCGGTTTCTGGTCGCTTCGGCGGTGAACAGCCTTTCGCCAGATAGTGTAACAGTCATAGACGCTGAATCCGGCGTGGTCCTCAGCACAAGCGGTCAAGCCGGCGCGCTTTCCGGCGCGGATGGGCTCGATGCCCGTGCCGCCGCGATGCGCCAGAACATCGAGCGACTTTTGGCAGCCCGCGTGGGCCCCGGAAACGCGGTTGTCGAGGTCATGGTAGATTCAGAAACCCAAAGCCAAACCATCACCGAACGGATCCTTGATCCAGAGTCAAAAGTTGCCATTTCCTCCGACACCCAAAACGAAACCGACAATTCCAAAGGGACAGGGGCTCAAGGAGTTACCGTAGCCAGCAACCTGCCGGACGGGGATGCCGGTAGCACCTCGGAAGAATCGCGCAACCAAAACAGTAGCCGCGAGTTGATCAATTATGACGTTTCGGAAACAGTGCGTGAAACCGTAAGCGCCCCCGGTGCCATCCGTAAAATCACGGTCGCGGTTCTGGTGAACGATCTCGTTTCCACCCAAAACGGGGTTGAAACCTTCACCCCCCGCCCTGCGGAAGAACTGGCCGCGCTGGCCCTTCTTGTGCAATCCGCTATCGGGTTTGATGAATCACGGGGTGATGTGGTTACAATTGAATCCATGCAAATGGCCGCTGTGCCAGAAACCGGCACATATGTTGACGCCGCGCCCGGCTTTTTTAGCAGTAACGGCATGGCACTGGTCCAACTCGGCGTTCTTGGTTTTGTGGCGCTGGCACTGGGTCTGTTTGTGATCAAACCCCTGCTTACCAGCCAGCCACAACTCCCGCCTGAAGCGCCGGCAAGCACCTTGGCTGAAGCGGCTCAGGCCCAGGGGCTTTTGCCACCACCCGACAGCGCTGATCTATTGCCCATTGGCCACAGTTCGCCCAGCGCGGCCGATCTGTTGCGCACCGCGATTTCCGAGCGATCCGTCGAAACAAACCGGTTACTTCAGAACTGGATCGATACCGCCGCTGAAACAGAGGAGGCACCGGCCTGATGGGCGTTTTAAAACTCGAATCCTTTGCACATGATTCCGAAATCCAAAAAGGCATTTCGCGCTTCGATAGCTTTGAAGCTCTGCGCGACCATGCCTTTAATGAAGGCGTGAAAAGTGGTGCAGATGCCGCAACGCGCGCTTTCGAGGCCGAAAAGCTGCGCACGCTTTCTCCCATTCTGGAAGCTCTGAATGACATGGCTTTTTCGCAGCAAGAAGCCCGGCAGGCTCTGCTCAACTCACTGCACCCTCTGTTCAAAGAGCTGGTGAAAGCGGTTTTGCCGGACTGCGCCAGCCGCGGTTTGGACAGCGAGATAGCTGCCGCAATTTATAAAGCCTGTGAAAAATCTCCGCTCAGTCAAATCCAGGTCCATGTTGCGCCGGATGCCGTGTCTGCCATTGAAAAATCTCTTTCGACATCTCAGGCAGACGTACAATTTCTTCCCGACGTCGCGTTAGGCGCGCTCGAGGCTAGAATTTCATGGCAGGGCGGCTTTGACGAAATCAGCTTGTCGGTAGCCCTTTCGGAGATCGAGGATGTTGTCGAAAGCTTTTTTGAATCCTCTCAAAATACTGGAGCGCTAAATGCCTGATCCTATTCAAGAACCCACCGAAAATGCCTTCCTTGGTGTTCCCGTTGAAATGACAATCTCGGTGGGTAAAGCCAAACCGCTCATCTCGGAACTCCTTGCCCTTTCCCAAGGCGCTATAATCCCGCTGGATAGCCGTATTGATGACCCGGTCGAAATCTATATCGGTGAAAAACTGATCGCCCGCGGCGAGCTTCAGGAAATCGAAGGCGAGGAAGGCAAACTCGGGGTGCGCCTCACTCAGGTCGTTGATTTACAACATGGTTTTTAAGTTACCGATCCCGTCTTTTCTCGCGCTGCTTGTCCTTTTTTCCGCAAGTCCGGCATTGGCCCAATCCGTAAACTTTGATCTTGGCGATGGCGCGCTTTCGCTCCAGTCCATCCAGCTCTTCGTGCTGTTGACCTTGCTCAGCCTCGCGCCCGGTATTGCGATGATGGTGACCTGCTTTCCCTTTATGGTTACCGTGCTTTCCATCCTCCGGCAGGCCATTGGTGTGCAACAGGCCCCGCCAAATATGATGATCGTCAGCCTCGCCATATTTCTAACCTGGTTTGTTATGGCACCGGTTTTCACGCAAGCGTGGGATACCGGCGTCGCTCCTTTGATGGATGGCTTGATCGACACGCAAACTGCACTGGAAAACACCCTTAATCCGTTTCGCCAATTTATGCTGGGGCGCGTGCAAACCGAAACCCTCGACCTGATGATCGCCTCTGCGCCAAATGCACCCAAAAGCGGTGAACTGCCTCTCAACATTCTAGTGCCAAGCTTCCTGCTCAGCGAAATTCAGCGCGGTTTCGAGATCGGTTTTCTGATCTTCCTGCCATTTCTCGTGATCGATTTGGTCATAGCCGCTGTGCTGATGTCTATGGGGATGATGATGGTCCCGCCCGCTGTAATCGCCCTGCCCTTCAAGCTCGCGTTTTTCGTGTTGGCTGACGGCTGGTCGCTCATCGCCGGTGCGTTGGTCCAAAGCTATCAGTAGAAAAGGTGGGAGATATCCTCCCGCCGCCGGACCTATTGAACAATAAACTCCGCATGCAGCGCGCCTGCCGCTTTGATCGACTTCAGAATATCAATCATATCATTCGGAGCGACTCCCAGTGCGTTGAGCCCTTCAATTACCTCGGGGAGGGATACCGCGGTCTCGACCAGAGCCATCCCNGTGCCCGGGTCCTGCTCAAGCGTAGCGGTAGTATTAGGCACCACAATAGGNNGCCCGCCAAGCGTAAANGGNTTNGGNTGCACCACAATCGGCGTTTCTTCAACACGCAGCGTCAGCCCACCTTGCGAAACCGCCACGCGCGAGATCCGCACATCTGCGCCCAAAACGATTGTGCCCGAACGCTGGTCCACCACCACCCGCGCACGCTGCTCCGGCGTGATCTCTATATTCTCGAGCAGAGCCACAAGGTGGGCTGGTGAAGGCGCATTCGTTGCGTTCATATTTAGCGCAATGGTTCCTGAATCCTGCATACGGGCGATCGCGGCCCCAAAGCGCTCGTTGATCGCGCGCTCAATCCGGGCTGCGGTTGTGAAATCGGGGTCTCGCAAGGCCAGCCGCATCTGGCGCATATCTGTGAAATCAAAGCTGATCTCTCGCTCTACCCGCGCGCCCGAGGGAATAACCCCGGAGGTTGGCACCCCTTGGGTCACCGTGGCACCGGCACCACCCGCAGTGGCCCCGCCTGCAATCACGGAGCCTTGGGCCACCGCATAAATCTGGCCATCCGCCGCATTGAGCGGAGTCATAATCAGCGTGCCCCCCAACAGGCTTTTAGCATCCCCAATGGTTGAAACGGTAATGTCAATCTGGCCACCCGCCCGCGCAAACGGAGGCAAATTGGCCGTCACCAAAACCGCCGCAACGTTTTTGGAGCGAAAACTCTCGCCGGTTACGTTGATCCCGAGCCGTTCCAAAAGGTTGGTCATAGCCTCTTC
>JGI24025J20009_10000183_pt1 | contig 48436 bp, 39 predicted proteins | sample Cruoilmetagenom3_FD_20009 | JGI IMG/M metagenome (IMG submission 20009)
AGGTGAAGTTTCTACGCCAAGGCTGGATGGAGAATGATTTATCCAAATTGTTTTATGATATTTGTCCAAGGCATAACAGTTTTATTTTAAACTGACTATATACTTGTAGAATTAAGCAGGAGAAATAATAATTATTATTTATTGACTTCTTTGTCTATGAGGTTGTTACATACAAGAAAATAAGTTTTGAGAATTTTGTTTTTAGATTTTATAAAGATAATTTCCCTAAAAAATTCAAAGGTAGAAAAAGTTTAATAAGTGAAAGTAGAGCTAATAAAGAAATTGAATCAAATGGTTATATTAAAGTGGTAATAGAGATAGAAGCTAAGTCTGAAACTATTGCTGCTAATAAGGCAATGAAAGCTCTTGATATTTTGCGTAGTTTTTTCTGTATACAGTGTAATAGTTTTTCAGAAATTATTGGTAATGAGTTTGAGTCAATTAATAAAATTCGTTTAGGAGAGTTTCATACATTACACAATGCATCAGGAAATGTTTTTGAAAATTCATTTTGGTACGATACTAGCTGTTCTAAAGCCAAAGTATATGTTTTTAGAGATGAAAGAAATACTGTTAAAAATGTCAGAAACATAGTTAATATTTTTTCTAAATTCGATAAGCAATATAAAAGTATTATATCTGATAGTATGCTGAGATTTGTTCGTGCTTTTGATGAAAAAAATCAAAATATTGCTATCTTGAGAGCTTGGGGAGCATTAGAGGCTCTAGCAGCACCGAATGAGAGTAATTGTGATTCTGTAACTACGCGGTGTGCATTCATTTTTGAAGAGTATGAATATCATAAACAGATACTTGAGCACCTGAGGGAGTATCGAAACCGAAATGTTCATGCTGGACAAGAAAGTGAAATGGCTAAGACTTATGGATTTCAAATTCAAAAATATTTTAAACAACTATTTTTATTTCATATCAGACAGCAAGGTAATTTCAAATCTATAGATGAGGCTAACAAGTTTTTAGATTTACCAGCGGATAAAGACAAGATATTACATTTGCAGAGTATTGTAGAAAAATCTATTAGCTTTAGAGGGTATGGATAAACTTTTGAATTGAAAGTTTAACCTATCATCCATTGGTATCAGTGGTTTTATGAAATATATTGAAATAACATATAAACTATATAACTTTATCGATAGTTTCACCTTGTTTACTATATTTTAATATATGACACCCACCAAAGAGAACACCTATGACCACTTCAAAAGTAACCTATCAAGGCGATTTGCGTACTACCGCCATACATTTACAATCAAACAATGAAATTATCACTGATGCGCCGACTGACAATCAAGGCAAAGGTGAGGCGTTTTCACCGACTGATTTATTAGCGACTAGCTTAGCCAGTTGTATGCTGACCATTATCGGTATCAAAGCGCGGGAGATGGATATCGATATCGCAGGTACTACGAGCGAGGTGACCAAAGTCATGGCCGCTGATCCAAGACGGGTTAGTGAGATACATGTTACTATTACTTTTAATCAAGAATTAGATGACAAGACGCAAAAAATATTCTATAACACGGCGCTGACTTGTCCAGTTGCAAAAAGCATCCATCCTGACATTATCCAAAAATTGACTGTTAATTCTAAGAGCTATTAATTCTAAAGCTAACAAATCTAAGAACTACTAATTTCAGAAAATAGTAACCTTTTAATGGTGATTGATATGGCTACCAAAACCTTACTTATTGTCGCTCACGCACCGTCGCCTAATACCAAAAAATTGGCAGAAGCAGCTTACAATGGGGTCAATCATCCTAATATAGATATCAATGTCATTCTAAAATCACCGCAGGATACACAGCCCGACGACGTACTCGCAGCCGATGCACTATTATTAGGCACGACTGAGAATCTCGCGTATATGGCAGGGCTCACCAAGGACTTCTTTGATCGCTGTTACTATCCTGTACTAGAAGAAAAGCAAGGCATGCCATTTGCCTTGTACATTCGCGCAGGCCAAGATGGTACAGGTACCAAACTTGCGATGAAAACAATTACGACTGGGCTGCGTTGGGAGTGGATTCAAGAGGCGCTGATTTTACAAGGGGAGTGGCAAGAGGTATTTGCCGAGCAAGTCGAAGAGCTGGCCATGACACTAGCCGCAGGAGTAGAGGCTGGGATTTACTAGCATTAATGTTATGCGTTGTCTAATACTGCCAACGTTGTCTTTATTTATGGGTGGGATCAGTGCAAAGATTCAATTTGGGTAATACAGATGTAGAGCCGCGGGAGACACTGCCATTTTCTCAAGCTTGTGAGAATAATAAAGAGGCCATCTTAGCGGTATTAAAAACCGTACTGGCATCGTCTGCGCACGTCTTGGAGGTGGGATCAGGAACCGGGCAACACAGTGTGTACTTTGCACCGCATCTGCCACATTTGCAGTGGCAAACCAGTGATTTGGACAGCAATCACACGACTATCCGAGCTTGGCACAATGCCTATCCATCGACTAATTTGTCTCTGCCGTTGTCGCTTGATCTGGCAAAAAGCGATTTGCCTGTTAGCGTTACCCAGCCGTTGCCTTATGACGCTATTTTTACGGCCAATACCCTACATATTATTACTTGGCCATTGGTTGAGCGGTTATTTGCGCTAGCGGGTGACACATTGCCCATATATGGAAAGTTGATAGTATATGGCCCATTTAACGAAAAGGGACGCTATACCAGTGATAGCAATGCTCAGTTTGATCAATTGCTACAGCAACGAAACGCTGGTAGCGCTATTCGTGACAAAGAAGCGGTTATAGCATTGGCTGATAGTCACTATCTAACGCTAGTCGCAACTCATGCTATGCCTGCTAACAATCAACTGTTGGTATTTGAAAAGGTAGCTACCTAGTATTAAAACTCAGCTGTATTAAGTCTCTCATCGTACCTACTTTTTATTGATAAAAAGCACCGGCACCATAGCTTACATAGAACTGCTACAGTACCTGTGCTTCGTAAACATCACTATTTACCTTAGATAGAGTCAAGAAGTCTCTTATTTGTTAGGGTACTCATTCGCTAAAAAATCTAAATAACGGTTCCATGAGCGCTTATCCGCCCGAGCGTCGTATCTGTCGCTACCAAACACAGTAAAGGCGTGGGGCGCACCGCTATAGGTGATCATCTCATGAGGCACCTTGGCCGCCTCTAACGTCTTGCCTAAAGTCGCAAAGCTCTCTAAGGATACAGAGTCATCAGCAGAGCCATGGAACACCAAAATCTCTCCAGTAGTCTGATCATAACTTTGACCCGTTGGAATATCAAAGGCACCGTGGAAAGGGACAAAGGCTTTTTGCGGGAACCCTGAACGTGCTAGCTCTAACGCAACGGTACCCCCAAAACAGTATCCCATGGTAACGCCTTTACGCACATCATTACCTTGTAGTCGTCCTGCATTCAACGCTCCCTCTAGCAAGCGCCGCATTTTGCTGCGATCGTCATATAATGCGCCGGTTAGGCGTTTATTTTCCTCAACAGAAGTGGGGCGGATTCCTTGTCCAAACATGTCTGCCGCTAGGACGTTGTAGCCTTCAGTCGCTAGCATCTCAGCGCGTTTGCGTTCATAGTCTGTGAGTCCATCCCAATCATGAATCAGTAAAATAAAAGGGGCGTTGGGCTTATCCGCTTTGGCGTAATAGCCTTCGTATGCTTGGTCATCCACAGTATAGGTAACATTTTTGGTTGTAATGGCAGCAGCCGTTTGGCTGACGGTCAATGCCATCATGCTCACTGCAGCACTGATGATCAAAGAGGAGTAAGCACTTTTAGAGAGAAAACGCGGTGTTGATAACATAGTCGGTAGCCTTATGGTTTTATAAAAAAGATAAATATATGGCTAAAAACTATGTCCATTTTATTTATCAACGATGATTAGCACGTGTCCTCACTATGAATCATTTAGAAGATTATCGATTAAATGGAGAACACGGCCTAATTGCTCATAAAATCATACCGTAAAGAATAACTACATTACAAGATGCGATTGTTAAAGGTTATACGTCATTAAAAAACGTAACGTTCGCTTAATCCATGAATGTGTGCAAAGTTTAACCAAAAATCAACAAGGTTCACTATATAAAAAACTGAAATTTTGGTTAGTATAAGTCGCAGGCCTATTATTTCTTTTTGTTTTAATAATTGGTAACGCTGGAAGCACAGATAATAAAAGACATGTGAAGTCACAACTATCTCAAAGGATACTAAATCTGTGTGAGCACATTTTTGATGGTCTCAAAAAGACTATTTTACTCATTAGTAAGGATATTTTATGAAAAAGAATCTTGATCATAACGACCCCGCTAAAAATATGAATACGGAGCGTGGGAATGGAGGTGAACCTCACCAGCGTGCTGAAGGTGACACTCAAGTGTTAACCACGCAGCAAGGTGTGCCTATCTCTGACAATCAAAATTCTCTAAAAGCCGGAGACCGTGGTCCAACGCTGTTAGAAGATTTTGCCTTACGTGAAAAAATTACCCATTTTGACCATGAGCGTATCCCTGAACGTGTCGTTCATGCTAGAGGTAGTGCGGCTCATGGCTATTTTGAGCTGACCGAATCACTGGCAGAGTACACAACGGCCAATATCCTAACTGAAACTGGTAAGCAAACTCCGGTCTTTACCCGTTTCTCAACGGTAGCTGGTAATAAAGGCTCAAAAGATACACCGCGCGATGTGCGTGGTTTTTCCACTAAGTTCTATACGGACGAAGGCAACTGGGATTTAGTGGCTAACAACATGCCTATTTTCTTTATTCAAGACGCTATTAAATTTCCAGATCTCATTCATGCAGTAAAACCAGAGCCAGATCGCGGATTTCCACAAGCCGCCTCTGCCCATGACACATTTTGGGATTTTGTCTCTTTAACCCCTGAAACCATGCACAACGTTATTTGGCTGATGAGCGACCGTGCGTTACCACGTAGTTTTAGTATGATGGAAGGTTTTAGTATTCATAGTTTCCGTTTGATCAACAAAGAAGGTAAAAGTACGTTTGTACGTTTCCATTGGAAGCCAGTAGCAGGCGTGCAATCACTCATTTGGGATGAAGCGGTTAAAATTTCTGGCGCTGACCCTGATTATAATCGCCGAGATTTATTTGAAGCGATTGAAGCGGGTGATTACCCAGAATGGCAATTGGGCGTTCAGCTCTTCACTGAAGAAGAAGCCGATAAGTTCCCATTTGACCACTTAGATGCAACCAAGCTGATTCCAGAAGAGACCGTACCAGTGAAGATTATCGGTAAGCTGGTACTGAACCGTTATCCTGATAATTTCTTTGCAGAAACTGAACAAGTAGCGTTCTGTCCATCGCACGTACCACCAGGTATCGATTTCAGTAACGATCCTCTATTACAAGGTCGTCTGTTTAGTTATTTAGATACGCAGTTATCACGTTTGGGTTCACCAAACTTTGCGCAGATTCCAATCAATGCGCCGAAGTGTCCGTTTGCCAACAACCAAAAAGACGGTCATATGCAAATGCGAGTGCCAAAGACGCGTGCTTTATATGATCCACAGAGTCTAGATCCAGAAAGACCCCGTGAAAGTGAAGAGAAAGGCTTTAAATCGTTTGATGAACAACTGGATGATGGTGTTAAAGGTCGCGTAAGAGCAGAGAGCTTTGCCGATCACTATAGTCAACCGCGCATGTTCTATCGTAGTCAAACGCCAGCAGAGCAAGCCCATATCGCCACCGCTTATACCTTTGAGCTCAGTAAAGTAGATACACCACATGTACGTACACGTATGCTTGGACACTTGCGTCAGATCGATGAAGAGTTGGCTTCTCGCGTGGCTAAAGCGCTGGGTATGGAATTACCAGAACCTGCTAATGCTGCGGCACCTGTGCAAGATTTGGCTTTATCAAAACCCCTTCAAACGATTGGAAGAACACCTAAAACCTTACAAGGTCGCATGATTGGTATCTTGGTCGCAGAAGGCTCAAAACATAGCGAAATTAAGAAGTTTGAAGAAGCTGCTATGAAAGAGGGCGCACGAGTCAAGATTGTTGCACCTAACAAAGAAGTAGCGTTAGATGATGGTACGCGTATCCAAGCTGATGAGCGGGTATCAGGCGGACCGTCAGTGTTTTTTGATGCTGTCGTGAGCATTATTATGCCGGATCGAGCCAAAAAAATGGCCAAAGACAGTGCTACGTTAGATTGGTTTAATGATGCTTATGTGCATTGTAAAGCGATTGCCTATTGCGGTGCGACGGATGAGTTTATCTTAAGTAAACTACCAGTTAAAAAAGATGCTTTCGTTACGCCACTGGCTGAACTAGACAGCTTTATTGATAATGCCAAACAGCGTTTATGGGAGCGTGAACCAAAGGTACGTGATTTGGCATAAGCGTTGTCTAACCCAACTTTACTCTTATCAAAAAAAACTCAGCCTAAGTGCTGAGTTTTTTTACGGATCAAAATACATGATAAGAGTAAAAACGATAGTCACAAGCGTTCACTGAAAAGGATTTATTTTGTACTGATCAACGCTATACTAAAAATACAAATATAAGCCAGTCAGGGATGATGAATGAGTTCATGTGAAATTGTACGCTTAGAAGGATATATTCAAAGCACCTACCTTGCTGTGTATCCCGATAAGATATTATTGCTGGATGGTGGCTGTCGCCCTGATGTCGCGATGGTGCTAGACTATATCAGACTTACTTTGCAAAGACCGATAACGGACTTAAAAGTAGTGGTAGTCACTCACATGCACCCTGATCATGCAGGCGGTGCCCATAAATTTAGAGAAAAAACAGGCTGTCTGATTGTATCCGCAGACAAGTCGCGTCAGTGGTACAGTGGTCTTGGTGGACGTGCCATGCACTTTGTGGATATGAATCTTGCTAACTACGTGGCAAGACGTCAAGGTCGATCTCTCACAAATCTATATTATCCAGCACACCTCAAACCCGATGTTAGGGTTACAGAGGGTGAGTGTGTGCCAGAATTTGCGGACTGGCAGATACTTGAGACGCCAGGACATACTGACCGTGATCTCTCTTTGTTTCACGTAACAAGTCGGCAGGTATACACGGCTGATTTGATTATTAAGCTGCGACATAAATTCGTTGCCCCTTTTCCCATTTATGACCCTAAAGTTTATATTAAGTCGCTACAAAAAATCAGAGACTTAAAACCTTCGATGGTGATGATGGCACATGGCGGTGAGCTGGCGATAGATGAGGCAACTTTTGATAAGCTGATCGCCCAAGCGCCTAAGCATCCCCGTACGATTAAAGATACCATTAAGCATAAGCTGCTGTGGCGCAAAGATGCTGACTTTAGCGTTTTTAAAAGACGCCGTAAAAAATAAAATAAAGCAACAAACAGAAAAAAGCCCAGTCACTATGTGATAGTGACTGGGCTTTCTAAATATGGTGGGCCGACCGCGACTCGAACGCGGGACCAATTGATTAAAAGTCAACTGCTCTACCAACTGAGCTATCGGCCCTGAGAAATATAAAAAAGCAGTGCTTTTTTAGCTTCGCAAGATAAACTTCCTTAAAGGGAGGTTTATTGAAACTAGACATTTAAACAATGTCTTAAAAACTTTAATTTATCCTGTTAATGCCGAGTAGGGCAGAACACATGATAAACATCATACTAAATATGGTGGGCCGACCGCGACTCGAACGCGGGACCAATTGATTAAAAGTCAACTGCTCTACCAACTGAGCTATCGGCCCTGAGAAGCGTTAAAAAATTGTATGACAATTTTAGCTTCGCAAGATAAATTTCCTTAAAGGGAAATTTATTAAAACTAGACATCTAAACAATGTCTTAAAACTTAATGCTTTATATACTGAGTTATCAATAATAAAAGAGACAGTAAGCTTGCTTCAGCGTTTAAAGAGTTTGTATCCCTAAACGTGAGAGCACATTATATATATTATTATGACAATTACAACCCCGTATTATAAAAAAAGTGCAAATCTCACGTAAAAACCTGTCTTTTTTTTAAATTTCGTTATTAAATCTCTTTTAAGCGCTTATATTTGGATCAAATGCGTTAGTCATTAGCAGCTAGTCTCTGGAAAGTGCTTCAACGGGATCCAATTTTGCGGCATTACGGGCAGGCAAGAAACCAAAAATAACACCAATCAAAGTTGAGCAGACAAACGCGGCAATGATAGAGGTCGGTGAGTAAATAACTTTGAAACTATCACCGCCAACACGATTGATTAATTCGCCAACGGCAAAGGCCAAGCCAATCCCAATTAAGCCTCCTAAAATACACACCAAAACGGCTTCAATTAAAAACTGCTGCATGATATCGCTTTGGCGTGCACCGACGGCCATACGCACCCCAATCTCGTTGGTGCGTTCGGTCACTGATACCAGCATGATATTCATCACACCGATACCGCCGACCACTAAAGAGATGATAGCGATGGAGGAGATTAACAAAGTCATTGCCGTTGTAGTAGATTCAATGGTTTGGCGAATAGAGTCTGAGTTGCGTATACGAAAATCATCGGTGCCGTGGCGACTTTCCATCAACTGAGAGATGGCAGACTCAGCGGCTGAAGAAGATATGTTGTCATTAATGAGGGCGACAAAACTTTCAATATTATTGCTGCCTTTGATACGCGACATCATCGTGGTATACGGCATATAGAGGGTCGGTGAATCAACGCTTCTACCAAAGCCACCATCATTGGGCGCAAGGACACCAATCACCCGACCTGGGACGCTGCCTATTAATAAAACCTCCCCGATGGGATTGGCATTGTCGGGAAAAAAGGTTTTTTTGGCATTGTCGTCGATAATAATGTCTTGCGTACGGCGTAACACACTTTGCTCATCAAAACCTTGGCCCTGAACCAAGGTCTCACCACTGACACTAAGATAATCTTGACCGACACCACTGACGCTAGCCGCTTCTTGTATGTTGCGATAGCGCACATTTAGATTGGCATCAAGCTGAGGACTCACACTGATGACATAGGGCTGGTCTGCGATCGCCTGAGCGTCTTGTGGGGTTAAGTTTTCATCATTGTACTGGCGTCTTGGATCGCCATAAGGATAGCCGTCACTGACGGTAATGGTGTTGGTGCCAAGAGAGCTGATATTGGTCAGGATTTGCGCCTGTGAGCCTTTGCCTAGCCCTACGACTGATACGACTGATGCGATACCGATAATAATACCAAGCATGGTCAAAAGGGTGCGCATTTTATGAGCACGCATCGCCAGTAAAGACATTTTAAACGCTTCAAGCAGGCGATCGATAAAGCTACTAAAGGCGCTTTTGCGATTATTGTCTAAAATGGGCTCAGGTTGTATGTGGGTTTGCTGATAATGGTCGTTTTTATAATCGGCAATCACGTAGCCGTCTTTGAGCTCAATCACACGCTCGGCTTGCGCGGCAAGTTTTGGGTCGTGCGTGACCATGATGATGGTATGACCTTGATTGTTTAGGTCATGCAATATCTTCATAACATCGTCGCCAGACTTGCTATCAAGCGCCCCCGTGGGCTCATCTGCTAAGATAATATCACCACCGTTCATGAGCGCACGCGCAATAGACACACGCTGCTGCTGCCCACCTGAGAGCTGATTAGGACGGTTGTGGATTTTGTCTGCTAATCCTAAATCTGCTAACAGTTTTTCGGCGCGTTCGCTACGAGTTTGTCCATCCATACCAGCATACACCGCAGGGACAGAGACGTTGTCTTGGGCGCTAATATCGCCAAGCAAGTGATAACGCTGAAAAATAAAACCAAAATGCTCACGGCGTAGCTTGGCCAGCTCATCAGCGTCTAAGCGATTGACTGACTGTCCGTATATTTTGTATTCACCCGCAGTGGCTTGATCCAAGCAGCCTAAGATATTCATTAGGGTTGACTTACCAGAACCGGACTGACCGATGATAGCAACCATCTCGCCTTGATTGATGGTTAGGTCGATATCATGGAGCACGCGAATGGTTTGCTCACCTGCTTTAAACTCTCTGATTAGTCCTTTGACCTGCATCAATGGCACGTCTGCTGCAATACTAGGGCTTGGGTCTTTGGTACTCATTTACGCTGCTGCCTATATCAATACTGCTTATACAATTGCTGTTACAAAAAGTGAGAAAACGTTTATGTATTAAGGTACATGCACAAAGGTGAAAGCACAGTTTTTGTATTTAAGGATTAAAACGGTCTACCACCTTTGGGACCTTGTCCTTTCGCCGCACTCTCTTCGCTTAGTATCACCTCATCACCTTTGTTGAGACCGCTTAAGATTTCTACATTGACGCGGTTGTTAATACCCGTTTTCACGATTTGTTCAACCACTGAGCCATTCGCTTTTAAAACGCGAACTTTAGCCATTTTTGTGTTTGGATCATCGTTAGTGGCGGCTGTCTTTTGGGGCTTATCAAGGGGCTGCAGGGCAGCGGCAGGGATTAGTAAGGCATCTTTTGCTTGATTGATGACGATGTAAACCTGAGCCGTCATATCAATACGAAAGCGCCGATCGGTATTGGGCACCTCAATATAACCGACGTAATAAATAGCAGCGTCGGTTGAGCTGGTGTCGCTAATCTGTTCAGGGGCCGGCTCAATTGCTTTGAGTACAGCGTCAAATTTTTGATCAGGATTACCAATGATGTTGAAATAGACTGGCATACCAGCGCTGACATTGATGACGTCTGCTTCAGAAATTTGAGCGTTGATACGGACAGTGGATAAGTCTGCTAACGTCACGATAGTGGGGGCCGTTTGATTGGCGTTGACGGTGGTGCCTTGCTCGGTGGTAATCGATACCACCGTACCTGATATTGGGGCACGGATCGTGGTGTAACTGAGGTCTTCTTCAGCAGTGCTCACGTTGGTTTGCGATTTGCGTAAAGCGGCTTGCTGACTTTTGATATTGGCCTCGGTAGTAGCAATGGCGGCCTTAGCGGTATCGATAGCAGCACGGGCATTGGCAACGGCGGCTTTTGCGGTTTCAACGCTAGTCGCTTGCGTGTCATACTCTTGCTGAGAGATAGCATCGATAGCGACTAGGTCTTGCAAACGAGCAAAATCTGCCTGTGCTTGTTTCAGCTCGGACCGACGACTGGCAAGGTCGGCATAGGCGCTCTTTAAGCTGGCTTGGCGGCTTAACGATTCTGCTTGAGCGCTTTGTATCGCCGCTTGGCTTTGCTCAAGGCTGGCGCGTTCATTGCTTAAGTTATTTTTTTGTGTGACTTGATCGATTTGGGCAATCAGATCGCCTTGCTGTACCTCATCACCAACTTCAACATAGAGGCGTTTCACTTCCCCTGAGACCTGAGCACCGACATCGACCGTGTTTAGCGCTTTGACTTTGCCAGACGCCATCACATTATTTTCGATATCGCCAATCTCAGCCGTTGCCGTTAAGTAGTTGGGGGTGGTTTCTTTGGGTTTTAAGAAAGTATAGGCTAGTGCCCCTAGTGCTACGACAATTAAGGCGACGACTCCCCATTTAACAGCAGGTTTTTTGCTCATTTTGCGCATGACAACTATCCAATCACAATTAAATCAAGTGTAGCTATAGTAGAGGCTTCATAGACAAAAGGGAATGGTAATTAGTTTAAGAAAGGTTAAGGCAACGTCGGGGCGGTAAAAATATAGAAATGGGGTTGATGCTAACTCACAGGCAGAGAAAATACAGTCAGTTGAAAATAAAATCGATACATTGATATCATCGTGCGAATGGGAAAGAGGGCTGCACTTATCGTTTATTAAATAAACGTTTACCCGCTAATTCAAGCGCTGCCTGTAATAATAACTCCCACGCGGGCTGGCGAATAAGACCTTTGATTGCTTGGTCACAGCGATACAGCAAGGCCGGCCATTCAGCAGTTTGCGCTTTTGATTGCCTGCGGCACGCTTGTTGGTACAAACCTTGTTTGCTGCGCCAAATCCCGAGTGCTTGGGGGTCTTGACCGTCCATTAACTGCATAATTTGACGCATGTCTTTGCTGATTGCCCACAAAACCAAGGTGGTGGGTTCATCGGTGGCTTTTAGTTGAAACACAATTTTGGCAACTTGGGCGCTGTTACCTGCCAGCATGGCATCCGACAAATCGAACACACTAAATTGAGCATCACTGACCAGCGCGGCTTGTAAGTCTTTAATGTCCAGCGCCACGTTTGTCGTAGGCGGTGTAAGCGGACTCGTCTCCTGTCTCGAGTCATCACGGTTGCCGACTAGCTGCGGGGCAAACAAATAAGACAGCCGCCATAGTGTCTGATAAGCACTAAGTAAATGGTGCTCGGTATGTGACATCAGCAACTGCCAAGCATCTTGAGACAGCTTTAAACCAAACTGCTGCGCTTGTATCTGTAACAGTTGCTGGCGCTGCTGCTCGTTGTACAGGTTGCAGTCAATGACATGACCATATTGAGCAAAAGGAGCAAACCACTTGCTGCTCTGACTGCGCTTATCTTGTTTGGGTGTGAGCCATAATAAACTATGACTGTGCGCTCCTGTTTGGGCGTCTTGCGCAAAGCGCGTAAGCTCGGCAATGACCGCTTTATCAGGTTTGTGATTACCCGTCACAATTAAGGCACTGGCATCGTCAAATAAAGACTGACTCCCCAGCTCTGACAGTACCTCTTGCCAGCTCTTAACCGATATCAGCTCTATACGCTTGATCGCGTAATTCTGCGCCCGCCAATGTGGCCGCATGGCATCGATAAGCCACTGACTCAGTAATGGCTCATCACCATGCGCTAGCCACAAACCAGCGACCGCAACGGAGGGTTGCAGCAGCTTTGGATAGGCCTTTATAAAAGTATCTTGCATAGAGTGGGGGTACACAGATTGGTGAGCGTGTCATACCAATCTCAAAAATATGATGAGCGCTGTCAAACTCGTTTAGCCTACTAAAAGTAGGGCTGACATGCGCTTTTTGGCTGCTCAAATTTTTGAAAATGGCATCATTTAATAATAGTATTGATCAAATACTAGGGCTTTGGCATCACTACGACCGTAGGAGCCGTCTCTTTACTCATCTGCACAGCGTTATGTGTGGCAGGTGGGACTTTAGGTAGAGAGATAGCGACATATTGATCCGTGATACGGCGAGCCAAACTGTCATACAGCCAATCGCGAATCTGATCGCCTTGCTGATCATCGGTACTAACCGACGCTTCATTGTACTGATAACTACGCTCGACTTGGATAGCGTTGGTCAGCGTAACCGGTTTGCCGTTTTCTATCGTTTGATAGCTGACATCCGCTGATAAGACCAAGCGGATTTCTGTCAACACCCCGACCAGCTCATAACGTTTAAAACGCACGTTGCTGACCTTGATGGCAGCAATCGGTTCAGCGCCCGCTTGTTGATTGTTACTAGCAACATTGGCTGTCGTCATATTTTCAATGACATCGACACCTAAAGTTTCTAGGCGCTGTGTTAAGGGCAGTTTAAGCGGAAAGGAGGTGCGATTGTCTTCGATAATCACCGCTGTTTTGGCGACGTTAAGCAGCATCGGAGCATCATAGCCCCGCAGCTGAAAGCCGCAACCACTCAGACCAGCCGTTGCCCCCAGCACCGCAAACATGGGTAGGGCCGCCAGTAGCGCTGTCGCTAGTTTTGATCCACCTGATTGGTGAGCAAAATGGCTGAGTTTGCTTAATCTGGTTTGACGTGACTGCCCAGCTCGACGCTTATACGACATAATCGCTATCCTCATTTATAGAAGGCTTAGAGTCCTAAGCCTAAAAGTCTTCGCCTAAGACACTTAGCCTGCAACCACGATATTAACCAATTTGTTAGGAACAACGATTTCTTTTTTGATCTCGCCTGTCAGGAATTTTGCCACTCCTTCCATTGTCCGCGCTTGCGCTTTTAACTGTTCTGGATCACTGTTTGGTGCCACATCCATCTTACCACGCATTTTACCATTGACCTGTACCACCATCGTGATCGTGTCCTGTACAAGCGCACTCTCATCGACAGCTGGGTAGTTCAATGTTAATGTATCAAGCCCTAGCTGCTCAAGTAAATGCTCACCGACGTGCGGGGCGTATACCGATAGCATAATCAGCAAATCGACCAAGGCTTCGTGTTGTACTTGCAGGTCTTGCTCATTATTGGCTTTAAAGCCGGATAGCTCATTGGCAAGCTCCATGAGGCTAGAGACTGGCGTGTTCAATGCCAAACGATCACCCAAATCATTATCAATCTTGGCAATGGTCTGATGCGTCTTACGACGTAAGTTTTTGGCTTCTTTGCTTAAACCGTCTGTACTTAAGGCGTCATTGTTTAGCGACTCTACGCTTAAATTTGCAGCAGTAAGCGCTTGCATGTGATCGCTTGCAATGCGCCACACTTTTTTCACAAAGTTATAAGGGCCTTTTAGGGCATCATCTGACCATTCTAGCGTTTGGTCAGCAGGGGCCGTAAACAAAGTGTATAAACGCACCGTGTCCGCGCCATACTTATCGATGGTTATTTGCGGATCAACGCCATTGTTTTTTGACTTAGACATTTTTTCGATTTTACCAATCGTTACAGGCTTACCATCTAGCTTTAGTATGGCTTTGATCGGTTGGCCGCGCTCGTTGTAATCAATATCGATGTCTTCTGCAAAATAATACGTGGTACTGCCATCCGCATTGACGCGGTAAAAAGTACCAGCGAGTACCATGCCTTGAGTCATGAGATTGGCAAATGGCTCATCACCAGTGACTAAGTTCTCATCACGCATGAGCTTGTGGAAGAAGCGTGCATATAATAGGTGCATTACAGCGTGCTCCACACCGCCCACATATTGATCGACAGGCAACCACTTATTGGCAGCAGACTTGTTGACCATGTTTTGTGCATCGTCTGGGCTGGCAAAGCGTGCGTAATACCAGCTCGACTCAACAAAGGTGTCAAAGGTATCGGTTTCACGCTCAGCGGGATTGCCGCATTTAGGGCAAGTGGTGTTGACAAACTCTGGGATATTTTTGAGTGGATTACCACGGCCATCAGGGACAACGTCAGTCGGTAAGACAACCGGCAAATCTTGCTCTTCCACAGGTACCGTGCCGCAATGCTCACAGTTGATCATTGGGATAGGGCAACCCCAATAACGCTGGCGCGATACACCCCAGTCGCGCAGACGGTACTGGATTTTTTTCTTTGCCAACTCTTGTGGCTCAAGTTTGGCCAGCATTGCCTCAAACGCTTGCTCAAAGTCCAATCCGTCAAAATCACCTGAGTTGACCAGGGTATTCCGTTCGGTGTAAGCAAGATTGGCCTGAGTATCATTTGCCTTGGCGTCTGCTGCTACCTCATCAAAATAACCGTTCGGAATATCGATCACTTGTTTAATAGGGAGGTTGTATTTGGTCGCAAATTCATAATCGCGCTCATCATGAGCAGGTACTGCCATGACCGCGCCTGAGCCATAGCTCATGAGTACATAGTTGGCAACCCAAACAGGCACTTCTTCGCCAGTCAGTGGGTGCGTCACGGTGAGACCTGTGTCCATACCGATTTTTTCGGCTTTGGCCAGATCAGCTTCCGCCACTGAGCCTTTTTTGCAAAGGGTACAGAACTGCGCAATCACATCATCTTTTTCAGAGGCGTATTGCGCAAGTGGATGCTCTGCCGCGACCGCAACATACGTCACGCCCATCAAGGTGTCAGGACGAGTGGTAAACACATCTAGGGTATTTTTTTCACCCGCAAGCTCATAAGGGAAGTGGACTTCCATACCAGCACTACGGCCAATCCAGTTGCGCTGCATGGTCAGCACCTCTGATGGCCAATGGCCTTCTAGTTGGTCCAAATCATCCAATAGCTCATCGGCATAATCGGTGATGTTAAAGTAATACATAGGGATGTCGCGTTTTTCGACGGCAGCACCACTACGCCAGCCTTTACCGTCGATGACTTGCTCATTGGCTAAAACCGTATTGTCCACCGGATCCCAGTTAACCGTGGCAAGTTTTTTATAGACTAGGCCCTTTTTGTACAGTTGTAAAAAGAGCCACTGTTCCCACTGATAATACTCAGGACTACAAGTAGCAAACTCGCGTGACCAATCGATTGATAGACCCAGCAATTTGAGCTGTGCGCGCATGTTGTCGATATTGGCAAACGTCCACGCGGCAGGCGGCGTTTGGTTGGCAATCGCAGCGTTTTCTGCTGGCAAGCCAAAGCCGTCCCAGCCCATTGGCTGCATGACTTCATAGCCTTTTAGGCGGTAATAACGGCTCAACACATCAGAGATGGTGTAGTTACGCACATGGCCCATATGCAGCTTGCCGCTTGGATAAGGGAACATAGACAGCATATAACGACTTGGTTTGTCGCTTGGCTCATTACCCACTTCAAAGCGCTTGTCTGTTGCCCATTTGGTTTGCTGCGCCGCTTCAATCAGCTGCGGTTGGTACTGGGCATTCACATCAGAGTGGTCGTTAGAAGTATTATTGGTAATGTCATTAGCATTGTTAGTATTAGATTGGTCTGCTGTCACGGCGTTGCTCATAGTCGGCTCGGAATTGGTTAATACAGATAAAAATAGGTGGAATTTGACAATGCCATAGCATAGCGCAAATTGGCAAAAATTGCGACGATATGATGTGGTTGCTTATGAGGTTTATGGCAGAAAAAGGCCTTAGAAATGATAGACTGTCTCTATTTATCCAGCCTTGGGTATAATAAGACAGACAATGATCATTGACGAGGAACTTATATGACCATCACCATTTACGGTATTAAATCTTGTAGCACGATGAAAAAAGCGGTTACCAAGCTAGACGAGTTAGGCATCCCTTATGATTTTCACGATTATAAAAAACAAGGCATCGACAAAGACACGCTACAACGCTGGGTGGATGAGTTGGGTATTGATAAAGTACTCAATAAGCGCGGCACGACATGGCGCAAGTTAGAGGACAGCCAAAAGCAAGCAGCTGATGCCAGTGTGTACAACGCAATAGACTTATTAGTCGCAAACACCAGTATGATTAAACGTCCGATTGTAGAAGGACAAATCGAAGACAAAAACCAAGGTCAGCCAATATTGTTGTGCGGCTTTGATGAAGCCAAGTTTGCTACCACTTTTTTATAACTTTTATAAAAGAACATCATGATAAGCATGACAAAGCCCGAGCTAGTAGCCTCTTAGCTCGGGCTTTATCACGCCTACAACAAACCAAATGACGCTGGCAAGCCAAACAATGAGTACGTACAGACGGATTTGTTCTGCGCTCCAATCTAGGGCAAACCACTCAATGAGAAAAAATGACTTCCAACCCTCGACCCATTTTGCGCCGCCATAACCAATAATCCACCAGCAATACAGGCTTTCTAGGATAAAGATTAGACACCATAGCCACAGCGCCATTGTTTGCTCCTAAAGCAAGGCTGCATCCAAGTCGCGACTGATGAGCGTGCCAACCCCTTCATTGGTGAAAATCTCCAGCAAGGTGGCATGAGGCACGCGGCCATCGACAATAACGGCACTTTTGACACCGCTACGTACCGCATCAAGCGCACACTGGATTTTGGGAATCATACCGCCTGATATCGTGCCGTCTTCAATTAAGCTGTCGACTTTCTTTGGCGTGAGTCCAGTCACCACCTCGCCGTCACGCCCTAACACCCCTTTGATATTGGTCAGTAGCATGAGCTTTTCTGCTTGTAAAAATTCAGCCACTTTACCAGCGACTAGATCAGCATTGATATTATAAGTGTTGCCTTCACTATCAACACCAAGCGGGGCGATCACTGGGATAAAGTTGGATGAGATTAGCATGTTAATCACGTCTTTATTGACGCTAACGACGTCACCCACGAACCCTAAGTCGACGGGCACCGCCACCCCATCTGCGCCGATTTTTTCCATCATCAACTTTTTGGCCGTAATCAAGTTGGCATCTTTGCCCGTTAGACCGATGGCGCGGCCACCGTGCTTATTGATTAAGCTCACGATAGATTTGTTGACGCTACCACCCAACACCATCTCGACGATATCCATGGTGCTTTTGTCGGTGACGCGCATCCCATCAATACGGTCTGACTGACGGCCCAGCTCTTTTAACAAGTTATCAACTTGTGGTCCGCCGCCATGGACGACCACAGGATGCATACCTACGGTTTTTAGCAAGACGATGTCGCGGGCAAACGAGCTCTCAAGCGCAGGGTCAGTCATGGCATTGCCACCGTATTTGACCACAATCAACTTATCGACAAAGCGCTGAATGTAGGGTAGAGCGGTGGTCAATACTTCAGCGGTAATTTTGGCATCATCTAAGTTAAGCGTCATTACAAACTCCTAAAGGACAGGGTTAAATGGATGGGTGGTTTGGGCACAGTGTTTGCGAAGTGTAAGCAAAACATATTCCAGTAGCACGAGGATATGAACGTATCGATTTTACTTTTAACGGATTATAGAGTTAGGTCACTATAAAAGAGACACCGCTCGACTGCTATCAATTTTTCTTGGAAGCGTTTTGGCGCGGTCTACTCTGCAGGAATAGCGACAATTTGCTCTGCCAGTTTTTTATCAAATGGCCGACACAAAGTGGCAAATGTCGCTTGAACCGCTTTGAGATCTGTTAAGCTGTTGCCCGCAAAGCGTGCGGTCAAATGATGGCTGGTATTTGATTGACGCACCACCCCAAAACCATGCGCAAAATCCAAACGCACGCCATCGATACAGCTTAGCTTTGTTCCGACTGGCAGCAACCGTCTCGCTTGCTCGAGCGTCAAGTGTTGTCTGTGCGCTGAACAGTGGCAAAGCGGGGGTGAACACGCGTTCAGCAAGTCAAAGTCATGGCTCGAATCCACTGATTGGGCCGCTTCCACGAGCTGGCGTAGATACTGACAAAGTCGGGCCAACTGCTCTATGATTGAACAATCTGTCGGTCTCGTCTTTGGCACTGGTAGATAGTGGTCAGCGGTACTCACCATATCAGGTAACGTGTGAGTAATGTCCGCTAGTACTTTTTTACCCCCGTGCTCGTCAGCAGCTGATAACCAGTGCAGCAGTCGCAATGCGGCATACATGGCGTCATCATAAACGATAAAGCGGCGGTCGTTAAATATAAAATGCCCTGAGAATTCCCCAGCAAAAATAATTTGACTGGGAGACTGCTGCATCTGTTGACGCATAAAGCTGCTACCCGTCTTACTGACCACGGGCACTGTACCAAGCTCAGACAGTAGCTTTGGCAAATGATGAGAGCATTTAATATCAAAAAGGATTTGCGAGGTAAGTTGTGAATCAGCTAAAGCGTCAGGACAGGCGGACAGTGCTACTTGGGCTAACAAGTAAAGCAGGTGATCAGGCATGACCACTTTACCGTTGTTATCCACCACCATCAAACGATCGCCATCTCCGTCAAAGGCTATCCCTATATCGGCTTGATGAGCAACAACGCTCTGCTGTAATGGTATAAGACGGTGAGGTTCGGTAGGATCGGGATTGCCAGCGGGGAAATTGCCGTCTGGTGTGTCGTTGAGCATAATAACTTGACGGCAAAAACGCTCAAACAAACGCTGAGCGACATTGCTGGTCGCCCCATGCATACAATCAATCACTACCACTAAGTCAAGTTTGGCAGATGAGTAGTAAGTATCCTTAGGGTGCTGTTTATGGATTGGATAGATTTGCTCAAACACTTGGGCAATGGCATCAATATAAGCTGTTGCGACTTGCTCGTGAGGTAAGACAGTCTGATGGCCGGTCACAGGCACAGCAGTGTCTATGCAAGGCGTACGGTGTTCTAGCTTCACTTTTTGCTTATCGCTTGGATGATGGGCAGCGCTATCTACTAATTGCTGATACAGCATCTGGATATCGGTGCCGCTTGGGGAGCGATGGTCTATTAACCACTTGATTCCTAAAATGTCTTTGGCAGAATGACTGGCCGTCACGATAATGCCATGACCCTGATATTGCTCTGCCCAAAAAACCATCATTGGGGTGGTCACTAGGTTTAGTTGGACCACGTGTAAGCCATGCTGAGTCAATATATCAGCCAACCTATGAGCGATAACGTCACTACCGCAGCGCACATCATAGCCGATCACGATGATGGTTCTTTTAGAGTTAATAGTTTTAGAGTGAACAGTTTTAGAGCCAACAGTTGGCGTCAGTGAGCGGCTGTTGGCAGAGACGTCTTTTGAACCGCAGTTTTGCTGATGATAAAGCTGGGCAAAGGCAAGGCCCAATGCTGTTACAAAACGAGCAGTAAAATGCTGGCGTGACCCACGAATATCATAAGCACGAAATAAGCATTGCTGCGCAGCAAAAGACGGCATTGCTTATTCTCCTTACTATCATGATTAATATTATCGTGAACAATGTTGTCGTGGTTATTGATACCGCTACTCATACAACTTGAGTGTTAACTTTAATAATTGTCAATGGCGATGTCTATCTAATCACCGCTACTACTTAGCAGCGACTACTGACGTCCTGAATGGCCAAAGCCGCCAGCACCGCGAACGCTTTCATCACTAAATTCTGAGACGACCTCAAACTCAGGACGAGCGACCGGCACCACGATATACTGAGCCATGCGATCGCTTGGATTGAGGATAAAGTCTTCGTTGCTGCGATTCCAAATACTGACCATGAGCTCACCTTGATAGTCCGCATCAATCAGCCCAACCAAGTTACCCAAGACGATACCGTGCTTATGACCGAGACCTGAGCGCGGCAAAATCATACCCGCATAATTAGGGTCTTGGATATAAACGGCGAGGCCGGTGCCGATTAAGTGTGTGGCACCCGCTTTAATCGTCAAAGGCTCATCGATACAAGCCCGCAAGTCAATACCTGCACTACCATCAGTGGCGCGAGTAGGAAGAGAAAACGCTTTATCTTCGGTGATTTTAGGGTTTAAGACTTTCACTTGTACAGCTTGCATAACGCACTCACTTAACGATTTAATGGTTTTATAAATAGAACAAATTTAACTTTTTAATACAAATGGATAGTATGTTTTTAAGGCAAAAGCAAGCCTCTGTTTTTAGACTACTGTTTTTAGATTACGGTCTTTAGACTACAGTATCAGCACACTTGCTAAGCCCAAGAAAGACATAAAGCCGACAATATCCGTCACGGTGGTTAGGATAACCGAGGCGGATAACGCAGGGTCAATATTCATACGTTTTAGCAACAAAGGAATACTAATACCCGAGACGTTCGCTGCCGTCATATTAATGGCAATGGCAAAACCGATGACCGCACTGATTTTAATGTCATGAAACCACAATTGGGCGATAAACGCCATGATTATCGCCCATATGATACCGTTTATCGCGCCAACCCACAGCTCTTTATTGAGTAGCCACAAGCGGTTGGAGCCCCCGATTTGACCCATGGCCATACCGCGGATCACAACAGTGAGCGTCTGCGACCCTGCAATACCGCCCATGCTCGCGACCACGGGCATGAGTATCGCCAGCGCCACCACTTGCGCTAATACGGCTTCAAACTGCCCAATCACCGCAGCGGCTAAAAGGGCAGTACACAAATTAATGCCCAACCAAACACTCCGACTTTTTGCGCTGGTCAAAATAGGCGCAAACAGCTCTTCATCTTGACTGACACCAGCTAGGTTTTTCATGGTGCTGTCGACATCATCTTGGATAATCTCCATGATGTCCTCACCATTTAATTGACCCACCAACTCGCCATAGCTATTAATAACGGGCGCAAAGCGAATGTCTTCTGACCGGAAAATCGCGGCGGCATCTTGAATGTCTAAGCGATCATTAATAGTGACGGCCGTATCAATCAGCTCTGAGACTAAGGTGCTTTGGTCGTGTTTAATTAAGTCAACCAGACTCAGTAGTCCGAGTAACTGCTGGCTTTGATCGACCACCAACAGCTCTTGGCTCTCATCATCGAGTAATTCATCATTTTCTCGGAGCCAGTTTTGTACTTCAGCCAGACTCACACTGTCGCTTACCTGAATCAGGTCAGGATCCATATAACTACCAACCTCCCAGTCGGCATAGGTGTCGAGCTTATTCACCTGAACGCGAATATCTTCATCCAAAGTGGCCATGACTGAGGAACGTACGCTCTCGGTCACGGTATCCAAAATCTCAGAGATGTCTTGAGCATCAAGGTCTTGGGTAAATAAGGAGATTTCCTTGGAGGAGATGTTTTCCATCAGTGGCTGACGGGTATCAAACTCTAGCTCAGCGAGCACCTCACCCTTTATGTTTTCAGGCACTTGCGCCCAAATCAACAGACGATTTTGGGTAGGAAAAGACTCTAGCAGGTTGGCAATTTCATACTCTGACTGCCGTTCTAAAAATTCAGTAATCGCCTCATAAGCCTTATCAGCAACCAGCCCCTGTAAGTACAGGAGCTTATATTCGGCGCTATATTCCGCCGGATTATAGTCTCCCGGTAGCACTGATGGTCGTTCCTGATCGGGCGTAGAGCTAGGCATAAAGGTTCCAGAGTTTTTAAAAGGTACAAAGTTTTTAACAGAGGTAATAAGGGCAAAGCCTAAAATGTTTGACTAAGCCATAAGCCGCCAATTGACTTTTGACTTTGCGATCAAGCACTGAGCCGAACGCTAGCGTTTACCCAATAATGCTCGAATATTGGCCAAATACTCATCAGCGACTTTTTCAGGGTCTTTGGTGGCTTTTTTCTTTTTCGCTTTAGCTGGCCAGTCAATATGATCTTCTGGCAGCTCCTCTAAGAAACGTGACTCTGAGGTAACGCGCATTTGACCACCCGCACGGCGCTGGGTGGCGAGCGTCAAGGTTAGCTCACGGCGCGCACGGGTAATACCCACATACATCAAACGCCGCTCTTCTTCGACCGTTTCGCTCAAGATAGAGTTGCGATGCGGTAGCATCTCCTCCTCAAGCCCCATGATATAAACGTAATCAAACTCTAGGCCTTTTGCCGCATGCAAGGTCATCAGATTGACTTTATTGGTATTCTCTTCTTCTTGTTGTTGCTCGAGCATATCAAGTAATACCAACTTACGAATAATAGTATCAATCGTCCGATCTTCGTCTTCTTCTGCGCGATTGATCAACGACTGAATGCTGGTATAGAGCATATCGATATTATCGATGCGGTTTTTTTCTTGTTGCGGCGTTTTGGCATCACTACGGACAAAGTCAATATAACCCGTCTCATCGATCATCTGACGCACAATAGGCACAGGGTCGGGGTGTTGATCGAGCTCACGCGTATAGTGTTCAATAAACTCACCAAACTCTTTTATCGTGCCGTAAGCCTTGGATGGCAAAACATGCGTCAAGCCAGCATGGGTGCACGACGCCAGTAGCGAGATGCTGTGCTCTTGAGCAAACAAGCCTAATTTCTCAAGCGTAGCAGGACCCATGCCGCGCTTTGGCGTGTTAATAATCCGCAAAAATGCACTGTCGTCTTCAGGATTCAAAATCAGACGCAGATAGCCCATGATGTCTTTGATTTCACTACGCGCAAAAAACGACTGACCGCCGGATAACTTATAAGGCACTTGTAGCTGACGCAATTGCGCCTCTAACATACGTGCCTGAAAGTTACTGCGATAAAGGACGGCGTATTGCTCCCATTCGTTACCAAAACGCAGTTTATGAGTGACGATTTCTTTGGCCACACGCTCGGACTCATCATCGTCGTTACGACAGTTAATAATGCGGATTTTTTCGCCTTGGCCTTTATCTGACCACAGTTTTTTCTCAAACAAATGCTCATTGTTGAGAATGACCGCGTTGGCCGAGGTCAAAATACGCGTGGTTGAGCGGTAATTTTGCTCAAGCATGACGATTTTGAGCTTTGGAAAATCTTCTTTGAGTAGCGCCATGTTTTCAGGCTTGGCGCCGCGCCACGCATAGATAGATTGGTCGTCGTCACCCACGACCGTAAAACGCCCCTGCGGCCCGACCAAATACTTAATCATTTCATACTGAGCGGTGTTGGTATCTTGATACTCATCGACGAGCAGATAGCGGATACGGTTTTGCCATTTGTCACGCAACTGCGCATTTTCACGCAGTATTTTCGTTGGCAATACAATCAAGTCATCAAAATCAACTGCGTTATACGCACGCAAATTACGCTCGTATAGGGCATAAAGGGTGGCAAAAATCATGTCTTCAGGATCGTCTAACGTTTCCATTGCCTGATCAGGCTCAATCAAATCGTTTTTCCAATCCGAAATCATCTTGATCGCTTTACCCACCAGCTCACGACTCTCAGCGCCGCTCAAATTATCGCGCATCATCAGCTCCATGAGCAAACGCTTGCTGTCGTCGCTGTCCATGATAGAAAAGTTACCTTTAAGCGGGGTATGAATCAGCTCGTAGCGTAAAAACTGTAGGCCAAATTGGTGAAAGGTGGACACGGTCAGTCCACGCATTTTTTCGCTTGGCAACAGTTTGCTGACACGGGCTTTCATCTCGCGTGCCGCTTTGTTGGTAAAGGTCACGGCAGTGATGCGCTCCGCTGGCATCTCGCACTCTTCGATAAGATAGGCAATCTTGCGCGTAATCACTGAGGTCTTACCGGAACCTGCACCTGCTAGCACAAGCAATGGCCCGGATACGTAAAGCATGGCCTCGGTTTGTTTGGGATTAAGTTGACTCATAACGTGACCTGTAAGACAAAAGCAAAAAAGTGGGGTGCGCTGATAACATCATAGCTAAATGCAGGCGGCGTGTATCATTAAAATGGATATCGTGACGTTTTTAATAAAAAATCACATCATAAGGGTAAGAGGATTTGTGACTCAACGACAATATAATGATAGTAAGCCATTGAATTTAGGTTGGCTATTATAAAGCAAAAACCGTGACTTTGGGGAGGAGTTGGGTGCTGAATCCGTGCGTTAAAGCCGCCGTTTGAGGTCTTAGAAAATAAGGAAAACCGCTACTGCAACCGCTAGGGGCTAAAAGTGCGGATTTGGGGTTAATATAAGGTAACGTCTATATCATAACTTATGGTAAAAAAAACACATTTTTTTTGCAGATAAAGTGACCGTTCAATACAGTTAAAAACTAGCTTTTGGGCGCTGATATGCGTATAGTACGTAAATAATTTATGCCAGTTGTCACGTCATGATTGACCACGTGTAATGAGCTATTAAATCAATTAAGTAAACCTCGGATATGATATTGATTTAATACGTTGATCTTACGTTGTTAGGAGATGCGTTAGGCGACCAGCCTTTTATCCGCGCATACCGGAATATCTACAGTTGGTCACGTCTGACATCGTCGTCAATAAGCTTGATAATTGGTTGTTACCAGCACAGACCCTAAAATAGTAACTTAAATACAGTGGCTCAATGACAGTCGCTTTGTATTTTTGTCTGCGTTATGCCTATCGCTAGATGGCCTTAAAGTAGGTCAATATTTGCGCTGGGCTTAACACTCGATTGGGTGAGGAGCACGTATTATCATGTCTGCTTTTAATTGGTCAGCCATTGCTTTTATCTTAGCCGCCATTGGGCTAGTTGTCTTTATGCTGGTCGTTCCGCGTTTGCTTGGCGGTCGCTCTCAAGGTTCACAAAAAGAAGAAGTATTTGAAGCGGGTGTTGTCGGATCTGGCAACGCCCGTATTCGTTTGTCTGCCAAATTCTACTTGGTGGCGATTTTCTTTGTTATCTTTGATCTAGAAGCGCTATATCTTTACGCTTATGCGGTGTCAGTGCGTGAAGCGGGCTGGCTTGGCTTTGCTGCTGCCGCCGTCTTTATTACCATCTTAATCATTGGTTTGATCTATGAGCTAAGCTTAGGTGCGATGAACTGGGCCCCAGCTGACAAGCGTCGTAAAAAAGCACGTCTGTATGCCGCACCTGCTGGCTTTAATTTGGCCGACATCACAGGTTTTGATGGGGTTGATGAGCTGATGGTTGATCCGACGGGCAAAATCCCAGCGCAGTCCTCCGGACAAATTAATGTCTCAAACAATATTGAGACCAATCGCCGCCATCTACAAAACATCGATCATATTAATACCACCGGTCATGTCACTTCCGTGGATTTTGTGTCGTCTGCTCCGCGTGATAACGTTGGGCGTTAGTGGCTAACGGTCTTGTCAGGCTTCTTATAGCGGATAAAGACTGTTAGCAGAGACAGGATGACGCCGTCATGTTTGTCTGTTGAATGTATATTAATGATCATTTATTCATAATAGAAGTTAAGGCGGTCGTGATGGCAAGGTGTTTGCCACGCGACGCCTAATATAAAGGTTGTATGTTATGAAATACACATTAACAAAAGCCAACCCTGATGCAGATACCTATCCTGCACAGACCAGTCAAACGGTCAACGATCCTATCGAAGACGAAGTCAATAAAAATGTCTTTATGGGTCGTCTCGAAGACCTCGTCCATTCGACAGCAAATTGGGGGCGCAAGCACTCGCTCTGGCCATTTAACTTTGGTACGTCTTGCTGTTATGTCGAATATGCCACGACCTTAACAGCGGTCCACGATTTGTCTCGCTTTGGGGCAGAGGTTATTCGTGCCTCGCCCCGTCAGGCAGATGTCATGATCGTCGCTGGTACTTGCTTTATTAAAATGGCGCCCGTCATTCAGCGTCTATACGAGCAAATGCTTGAGCCAAAATGGGTCATCTCTATGGGGGCCTGTGCTAACTCTGGCGGTATGTACGACATTTATTCTGTGGTACAAGGCGTCGATAAAATTATCCCCGTAGATGTTTATGTGCCAGGCTGTCCGCCGCGCCCAGAAGCCTTGATTCAAGGGCTAATGCTGCTACAAGAGTCCATCACCAAAGAGCGTCGCCCGCTTGGCATTCATGTCAATGAGCAGGGTGTGTATCAGCCGCAAATGACGCCTGAGCGTGACCGTAAGCAAGCGGATCGTATCGCTGTGAAAAACTTGCGTAGCCCAGACAGTATTTAGTCAGCCGGTGTTTAGCCAGTGATGGTTTAAGCGAGTAGTTTGGCTCGATAATTAAAAATCCCTAAACGGGTTAAGTGTGCATACGCTCATCATAGTTCGCTTATGTTTAACATAGCTCAGTTATGATTAATGAAGGAATACATCATTCATGGTCACGGTAGTCGAAAATATAGATCCTAAGATTAAGCCTGTTCCAGCTGTTATCAAAGAGTTGGAAGATAAGTATGCTGGCAAGTTTGTGATACAGCACACTGTGGATGAGATTCCAACAGTTTGGGTGGCGCGTGCTGATTTACTAGACATTCTCTTATTCTTGCGTAAATTGCCCAAGCCTTATGTCATGCTATTTGACTTGTCTGCCATCGACGAGCGACTGCGCCAGCATCGTGGCGGCTTGCCTGACAGTGATTTTACGGTGTTTTATCATCTGATGTCGCTTGAGCGTAATAGCGATGTACGCATTAAAGTGGCGCTGAGTGAAGATGATCTCAATGTGCCAAGCGCCACCCAGATTTGGCCAAATGCCAATTGGTACGAGCGCGAAGTGTGGGATATGTTCGGTGTGGTCTTTAGTGGTCACCCCCATTTGACCCGTATCTTATTACCCAAGTACTGGGAAGGGCATCCACTGCGTAAAGAGTATCACGCGCGTGCGACGGAGTTTACGCCGTACTTCTTGAACACAGCCAAGCAGCAATACGAGCAAGAGAACCTGCGTTTTGTCCCAGAAGAGTGGGGCATGAAGCGCTCAGGGCGTGATGAAGACTTTATGTTTTTGAACATTGGTCCTAACCATCCCTCGGCTCATGGTGCGTTCCGCTTGGTGTTGCAGCTGGATGGCGAAGAAGTGGTCGATTGTATCCCTGACATTGGTTATCACCATCGCGGCGCAGAAAAGATGGCTGAGCGTCAAACGTGGCATTCATACATTCCTTATACCGACCGTATCGATTATCTCGGCGGTGTGATGAATGAGCTGCCGTACATCATGTCGGTCGAAAAGCTGGCTGGTATTACGGTTCCACCGCGCGCTGAAACCATCCGCGTGATGATGAGCGAGTTTTTCCGTATTACCAATAACTTACTGTTTGTCGGTACTTTCATTCAGGACGCAGGCGGCATGACCCCGGTGTTCTATATGTTTACCGATCGCCAAAAAGCGTATGACGTCATCGAAGCGGTGACCGGTTATCGTATGCATCCGGCTTGGTTCCGTATCGGCGGTACGGCGGCTGATCTGCCGCGCGGCTGGCAGCGTCTGGTTCGTGAGTTCTTAGATTGGATGCCAAAACGCTTGGACGAGTACGTCAAAGCGGCACTGCAAAACAGTGTGCTTAAAGGTCGTACCCAAGGGGTCGCACAGTACAATGCCAAGCAAGCGCTGGCTTGGGGCGTCACTGGGGCAGGTTTACGGGCCACCGGCGTGGACTTTGATCTGCGTAAAGCACGTCCATATATGGGCTATGAAAATTACGATTTTGAAGTGCCAGTTGGGTATAACGGTGATGCTTATGATCGCTGTATGGTGAAAGTCGAAGAGATGCGTCAGTCGTTACGTATTATTCGTCAGTGTATGGACAACATGCCACAAGGACCTTACAAGGCTGATCATCCTCTGGCCGTACCACCGCCAAAAGACCGTACGCTAAACGATATTGAGACACTGATTAACCACTTTATCTCAGTATCGTGGGGACCTGTGATGCCAGCGGGCGAGTGTACGACGATCGTCGAGGCGACCAAAGGTTTGAACAGCTATTACATTACGTCAGACAAAGCCACGATGAGCTATCGCACGCGTATTCGTACGCCGACGTTTGCCCATTTGCAGCAAATGCCGTCAGTCATCAATGGCTCGCTTGTATCCGATGCTATTATGTATTTGGCGTCGATTGATATTGTGATGGCGGATTGTGACCGTTAGCGTTTGTGAAAAAAGAGATACTAATCAATATATTATTGCCAAATGGCACACCAAAATGCTCTCACACGTCAATACGATCACAGTTGCAGTAGGACTGACGTTGCCTTGTGATAGAGCAGGATGAGTGAGGAAAGATAAAAGATTATGAAAATTGTTTCCGACAAAATGCCAAAAGTAGATGTGGCAAGCATCCTCACCGCTGAGGAAATCACTGCCATTCATGAGTTTATGCATCATTACCCACAGGCACGTGCAGCCTCGCTCGATGCCCTAAAAATCGTGCAAAAGCGCAACGGTTGGGTTGATGATGCACAAGTCAATGCCATCGCCAACATCTTAGACATTCCGATGTCAGATATGGATGGCGTCGCCACTTTCTTTAATCGCATTTATCGTCAGCCTGTCGGTCGCCATGTCATTCTGATTTGTGATTCGGTGGCTTGCTACTTAACGGGTTATGAAGCGCTCTCCGCTGAGATCAGATCGCAGCTCGGTATTGAGTATGGCCAGACAACCGCAGATGGCCGCTTTACGTTGTTGCCGATTTGCTGCTTAGGAAACTGCGACAAGGGGCCCGCGGTGTTGATTGATGAAGACACTTATGGCCCTGTCCAGCCATCTGAGGTTGCGCAATTATTGGAGCTATACGCATGAGTTTAACGATTTCAGAGCAAATTGCTCGTCGCGGCCAAGGCCAAGCGCCAAGCCAATTGAATGCACAGCGTGTTCCGATTTATGGTGATAAAGCGACAGCCACTAGTGAAACCAAGCCTTTGACTTGGCGTTTGGCGCATCATGATGCCGTGCTTGATCTGGCAACCTACGAGTCTTTAAAAGGCTTTACTGGCTTAAAGCAAGCGTTAAGTAAGTCACCTAAAGAGGTGGGCAATATGATTAAAGCTGCCAATGTCAGAGGTCGCGGTGGCGCAGGTTTTAACGCTGGATTGAAGTGGTCATTTATGTCGCCGCCGGACGGTTTGCCGCGCTATCTCATTTGTAACGCGGATGAGATGGAGCCAGGTACGTTTAAAGACCGTTTGCTCATGGAGCGTCTGCCGTTTCAGCTGATCGAAGGGATGCTGATCACCGCTCACGCTATCGGAGCGACGGATGGCTATATCTTTATCCGCGGTGAATACATTCTAGCCGCTGAGCGTTTGGTTACTGCCATCGAAGAGTGTTTGGCCAATAATCTAATGGGCGATAACATTTTAGGCTCAGATTTTAGTTTTAATTTGCATGTGCACACGGGCGCTGGACGTTATATTTGCGGTGAAGAGACGGCACTTATTAACTGCTTAGAAGGTCGCCGTGCCAACCCACGTACCAAACCGCCGTTTCCACAAATCTCTGGCGCATGGGGCCGTCCAACAGTTGTCAATAACGTTGAGACCTTAAGTAATATGCCAGCGATTTTAAATCATGGCGTAGAGTGGTATCAGTCGCTATCTAAGATTAAAGGTAAAAGTGACACCCCTGGTACTAAGCTGTTTGGCTGTTCAGGACGGGTGAACGACCCAGGCCTATGGGAGCTGCCTTTTGGTTACACCGCTCGTGAGATTATTGAAGACTTGGCGGGCGGTATGAAAGACGGCAAAAAACTAAAAGCATGGTTGCCAGGCGGCGCCTCAACCGACTTTTTAACCGCTGATCATTTAGATGTAGTCGTTGATTTTGATTCAATTCAAGAAGCGGGTAGTCGTATGGGTACAGGGCTGATCATGGTGGTTGATGAATCACAAGACATGGTGCCACTGCTGCGTAATCTTGAGATTTTCTTTCAGCGCGAATCATGCGGCTGGTGTACACCGTGCCGTGATGGGTTGCCGTGGGGCGTTAAACTGCTCACCGCTATCAATGATGGCGAAGGGCAAGTGGGCGATGTCGAAAAACTAGAGGGCCTCACGCGTGACTTATGGATTGGTAAAACATTCTGTGCGCATGCGCCGGGTGCGATGGAGCCACTCATGAGTGCGATTAAATATTTCCGTCCTGAGTTTGATCAAAAAATCGCGCAGGCGGTTGGTGTAGACGTCATTGATGCTGCAGCCAACCAACAGCCAGTAGTGAAATAAGGAGAGCGGCATGGCAGTCATACATATTGATGGAACCACTGTCGAAGTAGATAGCAGCGACAACTTACTACAAGCCTGCTTATCACTCGGCATTGATGTGCCGTATTTTTGTTATCATCCCGCCCTAGGCTCAGTAGGCTCGTGTCGTCAGTGCGCGGTCAAGCAATTCCAAAGTAAAGAAGATATGGAAGCGGGTCGCGGTCGTCTTGTCATGTCATGTATGGTCGCACCTGAGAATGACACGTACATCTCAGTCACTGACGATGAAGCCAAAGCGTTTCGTAAGTCGATGGTTGAGCTACTCATGACCAACCATCCGCATGATTGTCCAACTTGTGAAGAGGGCGGGCATTGTCATTTGCAAGACATGACTTATATGTCAGGCCATAGTCGTCGTCGCTATCGCTTTACCAAACGTACCCATCACAACCAAGAGCTTGGCCCCTTTATCGCCCACGAGATGAATCGTTGTATCGCGTGCTATCGCTGTGTACGCTTTTATAAAGACTACGCTGGCGGCGAAGATTTGGGTGTTTATGGCTCAAACAATCGTGTTTATTTTGGTCGTGATCAAGACGGACAGTTTGAAAGCGAGTTCTCAGGCAACTTAACCGAAGTTTGCCCAACGGGTGTGTTCACTGATAAGACGCATTCTGAGCGCTACAACCGTAAATGGGACATGCAGTATGCGCCTAGCATCTGTCACGGCTGCTCGGCGGGTTGTAACACTTCACCGGGCGAGCGTTATGGTGAATTACGCCGCATCGAAAACCGCTACAACGGTGACGTAAACCGTTACTTCTTGTGTGACCGTGGTCGTTTTGGTTACGGCTATGTCAATCGTGCCGATCGCCCAACCCAAGCGCTTGAGCGTATCAATGATAAGCATGTCAAAATCAATATTGACTACGCACTCGATGAAACCATCAAACGTATCAAGGACAAAAAAGTCATTGGTATTGGCTCGCCACGTGCCAGCCTTGAGACTAACTTTGCGCTAAAAAACCTCGTCGGCTTTAATAACTTCTCGACAGGCCTGAACCATCAGCAGCAATCTCTGGTCAATAAATGTATCGAAGTGCTTAGTACTGAGGGCATCTATAACCCAAGCATGACGGATATTGAAAGTCATGATGCGGTGCTGGTACTGGGCGAAGACATTACCCAAACGTCATCACGTGTCGCGTTGTCAGTACGTCAAGCTGCGAAAAATGAAGGCCTAAAAATGGCCGCCGCGTTGAAGACGCAGCCTTGGCTTGCAGAACCGGTCAAACGTATCGCGCAAGATGCACTAAGCCCAGTTTATGTCATCGATGTGACGCAAACCAAGCTAGAAGACATCAGTAAAGTGAGCGTGGTCGCAACGCCTGAAGATATCACCAAACTTGGCTTTAAAGTGGCTGATGAGATTGCTAATTTCGCTGATGATTTAGCAGACATAACAGATCCACAAACAGCTGAACAAAACACTGATGCCAGTCCTGATAATGACGGCATGCAAGCATTGGCGCAGCAAATCGCTTATGATTTGATCCAAGCGGATAAACCATTGGTCATATCCGGTAGCAGCTTATCTTCTACGGCATTGATAGAAGCAGCGGCACAAATTACTCAGGTCTTAACGCAAAAACGCGCGGCAATCAAAGCAACTGAGCAGCAACAAGTTGAAGCGCATAATGCTATGGTTCGTGATAAGCAGCTCCGTGCAGTAGAAAAACAGGCACAAACTGAGCAACCTGAAGAAGACAAAGAGCTATCAGCAAAACCCGCCAAGCCTGCTACGGGCACCAATAAAGAAGCGCAAGATGATATTGAGCGTGAGCCTGCTGAAACTGCTGAGCTAAGAGAAGTTAACAAGCGTTACCACGCTCAAGCGGGTATTTATTTGACCGTTCCTGATTCCAACAGCATGGGCGTTTGCTTGCTTGGCGGTCAGTCAGTTGAAGAGCTGCTAGCGACCGATTTTGATGTGGTAGTGGTCGCTGAAAACCAACTGACAGACGCAATTGATGCCAGTAAATTAACGCAGCTATTGGCTGATAAAACCGTCATAGCCTTAGATCATCAGCTGCTCGATTGGCACAAAGACGTCGATATTGTATTGCCAGCCGCAAGCTTTGCAGAAGCGGATGGCACCTTGATATCGGCTGAAGGACGGGCGCAGCGCTTTTTCCAAGTGTATGACAACAATTACTACCATCCAATGAGCAGCATCAAAGAAGGCTGGCGCTGGCTACATGCGGTCCATAGCAGCGTTGAAGGCCGTGATGTCGATTGGACGCAGCTTGATGATGTGATCAATGCCTTGATTGCAACGCATCCTAAACTTGCGGGTATCAAAGGCGCGGCACCAGATGCCGATTACCGTATTACGGGTCTTAAAATTGCCCGTCAGCCGCGTCGGTATTCAGGTCGTACCGCCATGCGTGCGCCAATATCAGTCCATGAGCCGATGCAGCCAAAAGATTTGGACACCGGTTTAACTTTCTCAATGGAAGGTTATAGCGGCAAACAAACACCAAGTTCGATGATTCCTTTTGCCAATGCGGCAGGGTGGAACTCACCGCAAGCGTGGAATAAATATCAAGACAAGGTTGGTGGCCACTTAAAAAATGGCGATCCTGGAGTGCGCTTATTCGATCAGCTAGCGCGCCTAGCCACTCGTCAGTACGTCGCGCCTGACGTCACGTCTGCGAACACGACGGATATGCAGCAAGGACAAGCCAAATTGGTGCCTATCCATAACATCTATGCCAGCTCTATGATGGCATCTCGTAGCCCAATCGTCGCTGAGCAACTGCCTGTTGCCGCATGGCGTATTGGTGTGGATGATGCTAAAGACTGGAATATTGCGGCCGGTGATTACTTGGCGATTGAAATCGATAAGCAACAAATCACCTTGCCAGTACAGCTGGTGGGTTACTTAGCAGAAGGTTGTATCGGTTATCCAGTCGGGCAGGTGAGTATCATTCATCCGTCAATGCCAGCGTCGGTACGCAAAGTTGAGGCACCAGTGACGATGATGGGTAGCATGGCTAACGATATGATGAACAATAATAACGCTGCGCAAATGGATACAGCGCCGACCACCACACAGGAGGTGTAATATGCAAGTTACCCGTATTATCCCTGATGTGCCAAGCTTTTTGGCCGGTAGTATGAGCTTTGACGCTTGGTCTATTCTGTTTTTGGTGGGCCAATCGTTGGTCATCTTTTTAGTGGTGGTGCTGGTTGCTGCTATGATGATCATCTATGAGCGTCGCATGCTAGCCTTGTGGCAGGACCGTTATGGTCCCAACCGTGTCGGCCCTTTTGGTTCACTGCAGCTGATTGCTGACATGTTAAAAATCTTCTTTAAAGAAGATTGGACACCAAAATTTACCGATAAGTTTATGTTTACCTTGGCCCCAGCGGTCGCGATGTTTACCGCCTTGGCCTCCTTTGCCATTATTCCTATCTCGCCCATGCTGGGCGTGGCAGATTGGGACATTGGTATCTTGTTCTTCTTTGCCATGGCCGGTATCGCTGTTTACGCGGTGATGTTTGGGGGCTGGGCGTCTGCCAATAAGTTCTCGTTACTGGGTGGTTTGCGCTCTGCGGCACAGACCATCAGTTATGAAGTCTTTTTGGGTTTATCATTGATGGGCGTGGTCGCGTTAACAGGCTCCTTTAACTTGCGCGCTATTGTAGAGTCGCAAATTGATGGCTGGTATATCATTCCGCAGTTTTTCGGCTTTTTGACCTTTGTGGTGGCTGGTGTGGCCGTGACTCACAGGCATCCATTTGACCAACCAGAAGCAGAGCAGGAGCTCGCGGAAGGGTATCATGTTGAATACTCTGGTATGAAATTCGGTATGTTCTTCATTGGTGAGTATGTCAACGTTGTCTTGATTTCTGCCTTGATGACTTGCTTGTTCTTCGGCGGTTGGCTTGCGCCGTTCAATTTAGATATTCCATTTATTCCACCAGCTTTTTGGTTCATGATTAAAACGCTGTTCTTTATGACCATGTTTGTTTTGGCTCGAGGTTCACTCATGCGTCCGCGTTATGATCAGGTGATGAACTTTGGCTGGAAAGTATGTCTGCCCGTAACCTTGATCAATCTGTTGATTACTGCTGCGGTCATTTTGATCTTTTCCCCAACGTTATAGTCATTACTAGCCATCACTGATGAACTAGGGTAAAGCTGATAAGGATAATAATCCCATGTTTACTACCATAAAAAAGACCGTCATTGGTATATTTACCATTGTCCGCAGCATGTGGATGGTCAATAGTCATGCGCTCAGACCGCGTGATACCATCCTTTATCCTGAAGAGCCGGTACCTGTACCGCCGCGTTTTCGTGGACGTATTGTCCTAACGCGTGATCCTGATGGAGACGAGCGCTGTGTCGCTTGTAACTTGTGTGCGGTGGCCTGTCCGGTTGGCTGTATCTCGTTACAAAAAGCTGAGCGTGAAGACGGACGCTGGTATCCAGAGTTTTTCCGGATCAACTTTTCGCGCTGTATTTTTTGCGGATTGTGTGAAGAGGCGTGCCCAACCACAGCGATACAAATGACGCCTGACTTTGAGCTGGGTGAATATAAGCGCCAAGATTTGGTCTATGAAAAAGAGCATTTGCTTATTTCAGGACCAGGCAAATATCCCGATTATAACTATTATCGTGTGACGGGTATGGCGGTAGCGGAAAAACCAAAAGGGGCGGCACAAAATGAAGCTGCACCGATTGATCTGAGGAGCTTGCTGCCATGATGAATATTTTAAACCATCCTGAATTGGCAGGGTTTTATTCGCTTGCGGCGGTGGCAATCTTTGCCAGTCTACGCGTGGTGACCCAATCCAATCCAGTGCATGCGATTTTATCGATGATTGTGTCGTTACTGGCGATTGCTGGCATATTTTTTGTGTTGGGTGCGCCATTTGCAGGGGCACTTGAGATCGTTGTTTATGCTGGCGCTATTATGGTGCTGTTTGTCTTTGTCATCATGATGCTCAATTTAGGGATGACCAATGATGAGCGTGAAGAGCGTTGGCTTGATGCGGGTACTTGGGCGATACCGACAGGATTGACCCTGATTATTGCCGTCGTGCTTTACGCAATGATTGGTCTTAATCATGACGAAGCCGCTATGATTGGCGGTACGACGGTTTCAGCCAAAGTCGTTGGGACAGTGCTGTTTACTAAGTACGTGATGCTCATCGAAGTGGCGGCGTTGTTGTTATTGGCGGCCTTGGTTGCAGCGTATCATTTGGGCAAAGAGTCGAGCGATGATGAGGTCGTCGGTAATGACCCTCAAGGCTTTCAGACCCATACGGGTAATACCAAGCCATATGGTAACGATAGCACCCATACAAAGAGTGAGGCAGTAACAATGGCTGAACCTTACGAATATAAAGATGTTGACCCGCATGACTATGTAAGTATGAATGTGGGTGTGAATAAAGTCACGCGCAAGGAGTCCGACTGATGGTACTAGCAGCGAGCGTGGCACAAGACGTGTCAAACGTGCCGTTTGCCCACGAGGTGGTAGGCTTAGTACAGCCTGTGGCTGAGGTACACAATGTATTGGGTATGATCCCTATGAGTCATGGATTAATTTTGGCAGGGATCTTATTTGCCATTGGTCTGTGCGGGGTCATGGTACGACGTAATTTCCTATTTATGCTAATGAGTCTTGAGATCATGATGAACGCGGCAGCACTGGCCTTTGTGGTGGCAGGGAGTCGCTGGGTTGATCCAGATGGACAGATTATGTTTATCTTTATTTTGACGTTGGCAGCAGCAGAAGCGGCCATTGGTTTGGCCATATTATTGCGGTTTTATCATAAGCGTGGGCATCTTGATGTCGATAGCGCCAATGAGATGAAAGGATGATGTCATGAGTTTATTACCATTAACCTTTATATTCCCGCTCATTGGCTTTTTGATTTTAGCCTTTATGCGCGACAAATTAACGGAACAGGTGGCAGCGGCTGTCGGTGTCGGTAGCATGCTGTTATCAGCTCTATGTACGCTGGTGGTTAGCTATAGCTTTTTGACCACCAATCCAGCCGGCACGGTCGTAGAGATTCCGCTGTGGACGTGGTTCCAAGTGGGTGACTTTGCGCCCCATTTCGGCTTGAGCTTTGATGGCTTGGCACTGACCATGACTGGGGTCATTACGGGTATTGGCTTTTTAATTCATCTGTTTGCCGCTTGGTACATGAAAGGGGACACTGGCTTTGCCCGTTTCTTCAGCTACATGAACTTGTTCGTTGCCAGCATGCTATTGCTGGTATTAGCAGATAACTTGTTCTTGCTTTATCTCGGCTGGGAAGGCGTGGGTATCTGCTCTTACCTTTTGATTGGTTACTATTATCATGATAGAGCCAATGGCCTTGCCGCGATGAAAGCTTTTACCGTCACGCGTGTGGGTGATGTGTTCTTAGCCTTTGGTTTGTTTTTATTGTTCCGCGAGTTCGGTACGCTGAATATCCAAGAGATTATTACGCGCGCGCCAGAAGTATTCGATATTAATAATCCAACGATGATGCTTACTACCATGATGCTCGTTGGCGGGGCGATGGGTAAATCAGCGCAGTTGCCACTGCATACATGGCTGGCTGATGCGATGGCTGGTCCGACACCAGTCTCGGCTCTGATTCACGCCGCGACGATGGTCACCGCTGGGGTTTATTTAATTGCCCGTCTGCACCCCTTGTTTGAATTGACCCCAGGTATCTTGTTGTACTGGGTTGGCGGCGTAGGGGCGTTGACACTGGTGGTTGCTGGTTTCTGTGCACTTGCGCAAACAGACATCAAACGTATTCTTGCGTATTCGACCATGAGCCAGATCGGCTATATGTTCTTGGCGCTTGGCGTTGGCGCATGGCAAGGGGCTATCTTTCACTTAATGACGCATGCTTTCTTTAAAGCCTTGTTATTCTTATCATCAGGTGCGGTCATTCTTGCGGTACATCATGAGCAAGATATCTTTAAGATGGGCGGACTGCGTAAGAAAATACCATTGGTATTTTGGTGCTACATCGTGGGTGGCGGTGCACTGGCTGCGATACCTTGGGTCACTGTTGGCTTTTACTCGAAAGAAGCGATTCTTTGGGAGACTTATGCCACCGGTCATATGGTCCTGTTTTACATGGGAGTATTCGGTGCGTTCTTAACCGCGATTTATACCTTCCGTATGATTTGGATTATTTTCTTTGGCGAAGAAAAAACCCATGCACACAAATTATCAGGGGTGTCGTATTGGCTGCCTCTTACCGTACTGCTCGTGTTATCTACCGCGGTTGGCGCATGGATCACACCGCCCTTACAAGGGGTGTTGCCAGAGAGTGTTGGGCATTTATTAGAAGTGGCGGGTCAAGCGCATGGCAAACATACAGCAGAATATATTGCGATGGGTGCGATGGCGGCAGGTTTGATACTGGCGGCACTACTATATGTGGTCAATAAGGGCCGACTGCTGACGAGCTTTAAGCGCTCGCGTATTGGCGGGGCGCTATATCACTGGTGCTATCATGGCCTCGGCTTCGATGCGTTATACGATGTGATTTTTGTAAAACCCTTTTTGTTCATCGGCCGCTTATTTAAAGCCGACCCTATCGATAAAACGTGGTATGTGTTACCTAAGCTGGCTTCAGCAGGTAATAAGGTATTGTCTGCGACGCAAACAGGGTCACTTCGAGGCTATGCTGCAAGCTTTGGCTTGGGTATGGCGGTATTGCTAGTGCTGGTAATGATGACGGTGGTATAAGATGATTGAGTTACAACAAACGTGGATGCTACCAGCATTGATTGCGATCCCTTTTATTGCAGGGTTGCTATGCTGGTTGGTAGAGCGGTTCAATAAACGTCTGCCGCGCTGGATTGCCTTGATTGGTATGACGTTGACCTTTGCCTTGTCATTGGTACTCTGGCAATACGGTGATTTTAGCGGTATGAGTAAGCAGGTGATTGCACCGGACTCTGCTGTGCCTTGGGTGGCTGAATTTAGTGTGCCGTGGATACCGAGCTTTGGTATCAGCTTTCATTTGGCATTAGATGGTTTGTCGCTATTAATGGTAGCGTTGACCGGCCTGCTCGGTATTGCTGCGGTGGCTTGTTCGTGGAATGAGATTCAGCGCCGTGTTGGCTTTTTTCATCTCAATTTGCTGTGGAGTTTGGGCGGCGTCATCGGTGTTTTCTTAGCCATTGACCTGTTTTTATTCTTCTTCTTTTGGGAGATGATGCTGGTCCCTATCTACTTCTTGATCGCGATTTGGGGTCATGATGTCGTTGGTAAAACCAAAGAATATGCCGCAACCAAGTTCTTTATTTATACCCAAGCCTCTGGGTTAATCATGCTCATTGGTATATTGGTATTGGTCATTATCAGCTACGCACAAACGGGCGTGGTGAGCTTTAACTATAATGATTTGCTCGGTACGTCACTTGGCGGCTGGGAATATCCAATCATGCTGTGCTTCTTTATTGGCTTTGCGGTCAAGTTACCAATTATTCCTTTTCATGGTTGGTTGCCAGATGCGCACGCGCAAGCCCCAACCGCAGGTTCAGTAGATTTGGCGGGTGTGCTCATTAAGACCGCCGCTTATGGTTTGATTCGGTTTGTCTTGCCCTTGTTTCCAGTGGCGTCACAAGAGTTTGCACCGATTGCGATCACCTTAGGTACGATCGGTATATTTTACGGGGCGTGGCTCGCCTTTATGCAAACGGATATGAAGCGTCTGCTGGCGTACACCAGTATCTCCCACATGGGCTTTGTGGTATTGGCGATTTATGCCGGCACACTGCTTAGCTTACAAGGTCTGATGATTCAGATGCTCGCACATGGCTTAAGCTCGGCGGCACTATTTATCATGGCAGGTCAGTTGTATGAGCGTTTGCACACACGCGATTTGACTTTGATGGGCGGCATGTGGGGACAGTTCCGCTACTATGCGCCAATATTGATGTTCTTCTGCGCCGCCTTACTTGGGATACCGGGCACGGGTAACTTCATTGGCGAGTTTATGATTTTATTTGGCTCATTTACGCAGTATCCAGTGTTTGTCGTCTTGGCTACCTTTAGCTTGGTGCTGGCAGGGTTATACTCGCTTATTCTGATTCATCGCGCGCTATTTGGTAAAAACAATATCGAAGCGTTGGCCGTACAAGAAACCAAGTCTCATGGATTACCGGTACGTAAACTAAAAGATTTGGGCAAGCGTGAGCTGTCATTACTACTGATGCTTGCCGCTGGTTTGGTGTGGCTCGGACTGTACCCACAGCCGTTCCTTGATACCTCAAGTCATGCGATGCAGTGGATTAATAACGCATATATATACAGTCAAGTGACACAGGTAGATGCGTCGCAACTGCTTGATGCAATGGAGGCACGTTAAGTCATGTATAATATTACGATGAATGATTTGATGGGATTGTTGCCTTATGCACCGATTATAGCCGTCGTTATTACAGTGTTGGTGGTCATGATTGCCATCGCCATTAAACGCTCACATATGGTCACTGGCACGGTGACGGTCGTCGGTTTAAATATTGGTCTATTTATCTTAATTGGACAAATGGCTGGTATCATCGAGAGCGGAACGGTCTTACCAAGTGCTGAGCAGTTATTTGTGATTGATAATTTTGCTCAGTTTAACATGGTGGTTATTTTTGTCTGCGCCTTGGCCTGCTGTACGTTATCTTATGCGTATTTGGCAAACCTCAAAGACAACAAAGATGAGCTGTATCTGCTCATGTTACTATCGACGATTGGCGCGCTGCTTATGGTAAGCGCTCAGCACATGGCATCGTTCTTTATGAGTTTAGAGATGCTTTCAGTGCCACTATATGGCCTGCTATCCTATACTTATATGCGTAACCGCTCGCTTGAGTCAGGTCTAAAGTACTTAGTACTGTCTGCGACCGCATCGGCAACGTTGCTGATGGGCATGGCCTTTATTTATGCAGAAGTCGGATCGTTGGGCTTCAAGCCTATTAGTATGATGCTTAGCAATCTATTTGAGTCGCCACTCTTGATACTTGGCGCGGCGATGATGATGTTTGGTATTGCCTTTAAATTGTCGGCTGCGCCCTTTCACATGTGGACGCCTGATGTTTATGAAGGGGCACCTGCACCGATCGCCACATTTTTAGCCTCGGTTTCCAAGGTTGCGATGATGGCGCTGGCTGTTCGCTTCTTAATTGACACGGCTTTATTGGCATTGCCATCGGTACAGATGCTGCTTATGGTGATGGCGACCTTATCTATTTTGGTGGGTAATTTATTAGCCATACGGCAAACCAGTCTCAAACGTCTACTCGGTTACTCTTCGATCGCCCATATGGGTTACGTGCTGATCGTGATCGTGAGCATCGGGACGGCCGCGGATAGTATCTCGAGTATGTATATGGCAGTTTATGCCTTCACCTCTATCGGTGCCTTTGGCGTGGTGACATTGATGTCGAGTCCTTATCGCTTATCTGGAGAAGCGGATGAGCTGACTCATTATCAAGGGCTGTTTTGGCGTCGTCCGGTGCTGACCGCTGTCATGACTATTATGATGTTGTCATTGGCAGGTATTCCACTGACGGCAGGCTTTATCACCAAGCTGTTTGCAATATTGGCCGCTGTACAAGGCACCAATTGGTTCTTAGCGGCGATGATTATCTTGGGTAGTGCGATCGGTTTGTTCTACTACTTGCGTGTCATGCTCACGCTATTCAAACGTCCTAAGCAATTTATTGAGTTTGATGTGGCTGGGCAATGGGGCATCCGTACTGGCGGGATCATGGTGATTGCGGTCACAGCGATTATTGTCTTCTTCGGTATCTTGCCAAACAGTATGATTGAGCTGGCAAGTCTGGCTCGTATTTGGTAGGGGTATCCTATTTGATGATGTTGCTGTCAAAGACATGGTGTAAGTGGCTGTGTGCTGATGCTGCTACTTAGCCATTGTTACGGTTAGAAAACCAAGATGCGCCAGCTTTGTGATAAGCTTGGCGCATCTTTTTGTTTGTAACGTTTAAAAAATTTAGACAATAATTATTAATAATGTGTGAGTGAATGACTACTATGAGTGATAATATTCAAAAGGTAACAGTGCTCAGTAAAACCACCTGGACGCCCAATCTGTTTAGCTTTACGGTCAGCCGTCCAGATAGCTTTAAATTTACGGCAGGGCAATTTGTCCGTTTGGGTGTCAATCCTAGTCAGCTACAGTATTATAAGCAGCGGCAAGACGTCTCGGAAGCCACTGATGGGATGTTTGAGGCAGCCTTGAATGAAGACATCTTTCGAGCTTATTCGATTGTATCGTCACCCTTTGATGAGGTGCTAGAGTTTTTCTCTATCGTTATTCCTGATGGCGCCTTTACCTCGCAATTACAACACCTGCAAGTAGGGGATGAGCTGCTGCTTAATACTCTGCCGTTTGGGTTTTTGACGCTAGCACGTTATCAAAAACCACTGCCAAAAGACTTGTGGTTGCTGGCGACAGGGACGGGCCTAGCGCCATTTTTATCTATGTTACAAGACTTGAAAACATGGGAAGATTACGAGCATATCGTACTCGCTTATAGTGCACGCTCGACCGCAGAGCTAGCGTATATTAAGAAGATTGAGAGATTACAAGAAGACTTTGGCTCGCTGGCTGACAATCCAGCAAAGCTGATTTTTATTCCAATCGTGACCCGTGAGCCTGTGAAAGGCGCGTTGTCAGAACGTCTGCCAAAGCTATTATTGGATGGCACTCTGCAAGAGCGGGTAGGTATTGCTTTAGACGTTGATAGCACCCACGTCATGCTATGCGGTAATCCAGATATGGTGGAAGACACCAAAGAGGCGTTAAAGACGCTCGGCTTGGTCATGAATCGTCGCGGTGAAGGAAATATTGCGGTAGAAAACTACTGGTAACCGCATGGTGAATATAAGCCTACTGGCATAAAAAAGCGCTGACGCCCAGAGACTCCTGTCTTTAGCGTCAGCGCTTTTTTTAAAAGTGACAGTCTACCTGCTTTACACTTGGCTGGGTTCGGTAGCGTCATCTATCGGGTTGAGAGGGCCTTGCATCAGCTCAGGCTCATCATCATCGCTAATAATGTCTTCGTTGCTGCTTGCCGCCAATAAATCCCGATAATTGATTTGGGTTTTTAAAACCAATTGTTCTTCTTCAAGCTCGCCGTAGTTCACCTGCACCTTGTGTAAGGTACTGATGATTTTTTTGTTTTTCTTAAGCCAGCGATTAATATCAAGATAAATGACTTCATCTTTTGCACGGGCAATATTGATGTAAGACAGAATGAACCCTAAAGGGTCTTTTTTTAGGATGCTGTGATAAAACCAGATAAATAGCTTAATACCTTGGCGTTTAAGAAAAGACTCACAGCGTAGGTTTAGCACATCGGTATAAGTCTGCTGGCCAAACACAAAGCGCTGAACGTTACGGTCAAGCTGCACATGGACCAAACTAAAGTTACTGGCTACCTCAGCATAAATACCACCCGCATTAACCGTGCAGTATAAGCGAAACCAGTGATCGTGTATCTCAACGCGCAACTCTAAGATGGCTTTGACGTTGTCGGTCACAAACTTTTGCAGGGCATCATTGACGTATTTTTGAGCGACAGGGAGGGGGATTTCATCTTCAAGCTTATCGGTCGTTTTATTGTATAGCTGCTTGATCGACTGGGTGAGGCGATCCCAGCCACCGCTGAAAGACTCATCAAAACGGTCGCCAATATCCTCAAAGAACTCATCAAAACTGTCTGAATTATTCACGTTATCACTCATGTTATCAAAGCCACTCAAACTTATTATCCTTATCATTATAGGGGGCATCATTGACGAGATGCGGTACAGATCACCTATTAAAAACTATAAAATGGCGTCTATGCAAGTCACTAGCAGCGCTAAGATATAAATCTGCCCCTGTATTTGATTACAACTTATCAATAACATTGCACGTATATTTTAACGGATGCAAGCTAAAAAAACGTATTTGTTAACGCACTACCTAAAAAACGGTGTTTAAACTATTATCAATACGGTGTGAGTGGGTGGACGTGCCCCATTTACGGTTACGCTAGCAGCACAATTCTAAGTCATGTTATGATAGCACTCGCATACACTGCCAGCTCTACTACGATCGGACTTGGTGTTCGCTCGATCTATACTTAATGTCTGAGACCTATTGTGGCCTATATCAAAGACTCGCAAAGCTATCATTTTTCTGCACAAGCGCCTAAGCGTGACGTAAGCTTGCCTGTTGCTGTTTTTATTGCCGTTGCCGTCCATGCCCTCATTATCTTTGGTATCAGTTTTTCTACGGGCAAAGACCCCGCTGCAATGATGCAAGATGTCGCAAAAGTGCTCACAGATAACATGAAGCCAAATGAAGATGCACATTTTATTGCCAATGCCTCACAAGTAGGCGGCGGTACGATACATGAGACGTTAAGGCAAGAGACCGATCAGATCAGTCCACTGGCGGCTGAGCAAATGAGCGAGACACAAGATGTCATTAATTTACAGCGTCAAGTTCGCCAGCAGCGCTACCAAGAAAGCTATCTGCGAACCACCTTAAGCTGGCGACAAGCGGCGGTAGAGTCTGACAATGACAGCAAACAAGCACAAGATGATGTCATGGCCCAAGAAGAGCGCCTACGTAAACAGATCGCAACGCTCGAAGCCCAACTCTCGCAACGTCAGCAGGTCTATGCCACCAAATCAAAAGTGGTGACGATGGATAGCAATTCAACGACGCGCGGCGATGCAGCTGATTATATCAATACTTTTCGTGAGCATGTTGAGCGCGTTGGCAACCTGCACTATCCGGTACAAGCTCGGGCCCAAGGCATCACGGGCGAAGTACGCCTGATGGTCATTATTAGTAATAATGGTAACATTAAAGCCATTCGCTTGCTAGAAAGCTCAAACTCGACGATATTAGATGAAGCTGCTAAGCAGTCAGTACGGCAAGCGGCCCCTTTTGGCCAGTTTACTAAAGACATGAAAGACATTGTCGAGTTGCGCCTGATACGTACTTACCGTTATAGCGATAAAGTCGACGTGACGTATTAATGTCTGATGCCAATGGCTGAAACGATAGACACCAAAAGTTATTAATATGAATCTCTCAATACACTTATAGAATAAAGAGTCAGTATGGAATTTTTAGGTTTTACCGTAGACATCGCCACCCTAACTGCCAGTGCGGTCGTTTTAACAACCAAATTGGTGTTGGCCATATTAATATTCGTCGTTGGGCTTTGGCTGGCTAAAAAGGCGGTTGCTGTGGCCCATAAGGTGATGTTACGTGGCCGCTTAGATGATACCGTTGCTAGCTTTTTAGGTCGTCTTTTATATGGTGTGTTATTGGTTGTGGTCACCTTGGCCGCGTTGAGCAAAGTTGGCGTACAGACCACCTCTGTCGTTGCGATATTGGGCGGTGCTGCGGTTGCTATTGGTTTGTCACTAAAAGATCAGCTGTCTAACTTTGCTGCTGGCATTATGATTGTGACCTTTCGCCCATTTGTACGCGGTGATTACGTGCAGATCAGCAGCTATACTGGTACGGTGACAGAGATCACTTTGGTGAACACGCATCTGACGACGATAAACAATCACGACATCATCATCCCTAACAGCGATATTACGACCTCAGCTGTGGTCAATTATACAGCGCTACCTAATCGCCGCGTCGATATTACGGTTGGTATTGGTTATGACGCCAGTATCAAAACCGCCAAAGAAGTGATGCTGAGTTTGGCAAAAAATAATCCGCTGGCCTTTACCGACCCTGAGCCGATCGTGCGAGTGACCAATCTGGGCGATAATTCAGTGGACCTTACCTTAAACGTTTGGACAACCAACGCTGATTGGTGGACGATGCAGTGTGAGTTACTAGAGCAGTTTAAGTACGCGTTGGATGACGAGAAGATTGAGATCCCATTCCCGCAGCGCAGCGTCCATGTCAAAGGCTTGGATCATATGATTAACCAAATGGGTCAAGCCCAAAAACTGCCTTTGACCAAAGACTAGTTGCTTTAGATAAAATTATTAAAAGGACTGGCTGCGCTTGGCTTAAGTATTTGGAATATAGGGATTGGGTAAGTTCAGACTTGCCAAAATATCAATCTCAAAGCTTTCCATCTCATCTTGTTCGGCCTGTCCAAGCTCGTGATCAAAACCCAGTAGGTGCAGCATGCCATGTATTAACAGATGGCTAATGTGCTGCGCCACGGTTTTGTTTTGCTCTTTGGCTTCACGCACCATCACTTCATGACAGACAATAAGCTCACCGAGTGGTAACGTGGGCATCAGCTCAATGACGGCAATGGGAAGATCACTTGGGTAAGATAAGATGTTGGTCGCATAATCCTTACCGCGCGCTTCTAGATTTAATGCACGTCCTTCAGTACCATCAGTAACGTACAAATCTAGCGCTTTAGATTTTGCTTGCCACAGTTCAGGGTCGATATCCTCAAAATAGGGGAGTATCAGTCCGTTATTGACGCGCGCATTGACGTACTCTAAAGTTGCTCTCATGACGGGCAGTAAGTGCTCACGATGGTAAAAGGTATCAAGGATCTCATCGTCAATACTATTAGCAGCACTGATGTCGAGTGCCGCTAAGCTTGCGTTGTTGCTGATAATTGCAGCATCTGTCTCGTTGTGTGGGTCGTTATGTGTGTCATGATGCTCATCGTTAGACTGACTCATGCCATTATCCTTTTTATTGTTTTGTGGGGTTACGAAACAGTTATCTAAAATATAACCAATCTTAGTCATTTATAATCAAAATAAGTAATTTCCACATCCTAGATTAACACATGAAGTGCAATATCAAATGCGAGGTGAAAAAAAGACCTAGATGCGTTAGCATCAAAGTTTATATCCACCGACCAAAGTGAGATTGCAACCATGAACTATACACATCTAAGCCTAGGTGAACGATATCAGATTTATGCCCTAAAGGGGGCAAGACATAGCATTAAATTTATAGCTGATGCATTAGGTAGAAGTCCCAGCACCATATCAAGAGAGCTTAGGCGTAATAAAAGCCTGCGCGGTTACCGAGCCAATTATGCCGATAACAAGGCTAAAGGTCGTCGGGCAAGCAACGCTATAACGATCATCGTTGACGTTTGGGACTGGGTTGTAGACAAGCTTAAAGACGGCTGAAGTCCTGAACAAATAGCAGGGTTTCATGGTGGTATTAGCCATATGAGCATCTATCGCTATATCTGGAGTGACAAGAAACAAGGCGGCAGGTTATGGCAGTGTCTTAGACGCAAAGCCAAACCTTATCGCAAGCGACTAACTACTGAGACTCGGGGTCGTATCAATGATAGAGTCTCGATCCATGAGCGTTCCCAGATAGTAGAAGAGAAGGCACGTATCGGTGACTGGGAGGCGGATACTATTATTGGTCAACATCACAAACAAGCGGTGGTGACACTCGTTGAGCGCAGAACTGGGCTGCTTAAGATGAAGCGTGTGACTAAAAAGAGTGCTCAGCAGGTATCAGGGGCGATGATAGATCTCTTAACGCCTATCAGGCTACAGGTTAAGACCATTACGTCTGACAATGGCAAAGAGTTTGCAGATCACAAGGGTGTTAAGCAAAAAATCTATAGTGGGTTCTTCTTTGCTGATGCTTATGCGTCATGGCAACGAGGAACTAATGAGAATACCAATGGACTCATCAGGGAGTACTTGCCTAAAGGATGTGATTTTAGACAAGTCTGTGATGATGAGATACGAGCTATTGAGAACAAGCTAAACAACAGACCGAGAAAACGTTTAGGGTTTAGAACACCTAATCAAGTATTCTATAATATTATTTAGCGTTGCACTTGGTGTGTTAATCTAGGCATTAATAAAAAGAAGTTAAACAAGCATTATGATCCGTGGCCACATCATTGAACTCAAACCCAACAACGTACAAGCAAATCACTTTGCTCGTGCTTGCGGCGTGGCGCGGAAAGCCTATAACTGGGCTTTGTATGAGTGGCAACGGCAGTATGCGCTTGATAAGGCGTATCGTGATGCGTGTTTGGCGACTGGTATTGAGATGGATACCAAAAAGCTAAATAAGCCTTCACAGGCAAAGCTCAGACGCGAATTGAATGCCATTAAGCGTGAATTTTTCCCTTATATGTTAGAAGTGACCAAGTGCGCTCCGCAACTGGCTATCATGCAGCTGGGTGATGCTTACAAGAACTTCTTTAAAGGGCTTGCCAAATATCCAACAGCGCGTAAAAAAGGTCGTGACGATAGGTTTGGCTTATCCAACGATCAGTTTGCCATTAAAGCTAAGTCCATTCGTATCCCAAATCTAGGTTGGGTTCGTATGAAAGAGCCGCTACGTTTTGACGGTAAGATTATGTCAGCCACCATCTCCAAGCGGGGCGGTAAGTGGTTTGTCAGTGTGGCCGTTGAGATTGACGATACGATTAAAAAAGTGGTTAGAACTGGAAAAATCGTAGGTATAGACCTTGGTATTACTGATTTATTGGTTTTATCAGACGGCACTAAAATCAAAGCACCAAAGCCACTAAAAGCAAACCTTAAAAAACTAAGAACGCTAAACAA
>JGI24025J20009_10000184_pt1 | contig 48251 bp, 43 predicted proteins | sample Cruoilmetagenom3_FD_20009 | JGI IMG/M metagenome (IMG submission 20009)
TGAACTGACCCCCATAAGTTGGACACAACTTATGGGGTATTTTTATGCGTTACGATCTGGACTTTAAGATGCAAGTCATCGCATACTATCGGCAAGGACATACCGGAGTCGCAACAGCAAAGAAGTTTGGACTTGATAAAAAGATAATCTCTAGATGGGTTAAGCAATATCAAAGTGGCGGTATAGAGGCTATCAAGCCAAAGACAGGCAAAGCTAACTATAATAGCGAGTTTAAATACCAAGTGATTATAGCCATGTTAACGCAAGGATTAAGTCAGTCTGAGACGGCACTCAAATTTAACATCAGCTCACCTGCGCTCATCAGCCACTGGCACAAAGCGTATCGACTTCATGGTATGTCTGGACTCACTCCCAAACCTAAAGGTAGAGGCGCCATGACCAAGCCAGTTATCACAAACAAACCAGATGATGAAAAGACGCCTACAGAGCTTAAGCGTGAACTGCAATATCTGCGTGCGGAGAATGCCTACTTAAAAAAGCTCGATGCCTTGCTCAAAGCGGAGGAACAAGCAGACAGAAAGCAAGGCTCATCGAAGCGCTAAGAGATGACTGCTGTTTATCTGACTTACTCAAAGTCTCAGGTATGCCTAAAAGCGTTTTTTATTATCATAGAGCAAAGCTTGAGAGTGACGACAAATACGCTGAGTTGAAGCCACGTATTGCTAAGCTGTATCATCAGCATAAAGGTAGATATGGCTATCGCAGAATAACGGCCGCATTAAAACAGTTAGGGGTTCATCACAACCGTAAGCTCATTGCTAAGCTTATGCGTCAAATGACGCTTAGCGCAAAGATAAGACGCAAGAAGTACCGTTCCTATAAAGGAGTGCAAGGCAAGATCGCGAAGAATCATTTAAAGCGTCAGTTTCATGCAGATGGGCCGCATAAGCGCTGGCTGACGGATATTACTGAGTTTAAGGTCGGCGACAATAAGCTGTATTTATCGCCCATACTCGATTGTTATAACAATGAGATCATCAGTTATACGCTCTCAAGAAGGCCAACTTATGATTTGGTGAGTCAAATGCTAGATTGTGCATTAACAAAAACTAAAACGTGTCGGGATAAGAGGTTAATGCTGCACTCGGATCAAGGATGGCATTATCAAATGGCGCCGTTTAGCACGACGCTTAAATACCATGGTATTAAGCAAAGCATGAGTAGAAAAGGCAATTGCTTAGATAATGCGCTCATGGAGGGGTTCTTCGGTACACTAAAGTGTGAGACCATTTACCTTGAGAAGCCTCAAAACATTGAGCAGTTAGAGCAACAAATCCATGAGTACATTCATTATTACAACCATGAGCGTATTCAATTGAAACTAAAAGGACTGAGCCCTGTGCAATACAGAACTCAGTCCTTGGGTTAAACTAAACCGTCCAAGTTTTGGGGGTCAGTTCATAAATAGGAGGGCTTTTTTGTGTCTAGGACATTCTGTTTTCACTCCCCACCATTTATTTTTAGCTGTTAACATAATTGATAACGTTAGATTAACGTTGGCTAACAGCTTTTAGCATAAACACTGCTACAATAAATGTGTTAGTTTAAATAATAAGCACAATGAAACCTACACCATCTAAGGAGAAAGCGTATGTTGGGTGAACCTGAATATAGTATGAATGAGTTGTTTGCACAGTTAGGACTGGAGAGTTCTGACGAAGCAATTAATAGCTTTATTGAAAAGAATCAAATGGCAAAAGAAGAGAAGCTCACCGAGTCTCCTATTTGGAATGATAACCAACGTGCTTTTTTGCAAGAAGAGTGGTACAAAGATGCGGCATGGGTCGAAACCATTGATGAGCTCAACGTGCGTATGCATCCCCATGATGACGTTTAAAAGTTAGTAAATAGTTAGTTAAAAACCCACAACCGTGTCTGATGTGGGTTTTTTATTAATAAGTGAGCGTTAGTTGCTAAATAAATGACTGCTTGGCTCGCCATTCGAGTAAATCTAACACATCTTGGTGGATTCCAGCTTTGAGGGCTTCTAGGCCGTCATAGTGTCTTTCACCATGCAAATAGTGTAAAAAACGTACGTGTAACGTCAAGCCGTATAAGTCCGCTTGCAACTCTGGAAAGTGTATTTCTAGGCGCCAACTGTGTGCTTTATCCACAGAGGGTCTCGTACCAATATTAGCGGTACCAAATAAGCTGTCTGGACGTAACCCTGTCATGCCTGTTTTCCCATCTGCCGCAAGAGCTACTAAGCCATTAGGGATTACCTTCCCATCTTTATCAAGGCTTACGACATCAACGGCAAAGATACCGTGTAACGCTGGTTTGAGGCGATTTAAGTCAATATTGGCCGTAGGAAAGTCCAGCGTACGCCCAATTTTATCTCCCCCAACGACCACGCCTGTTATGGCATAACCGCGCCCAAGTAGCGCGTTAGCAGCGTCAATGTCCCCTGCCAATAACAGATCACGAATGCGCGTAGAGCTAATACGGGCAGCTTTATTACTGTCATCTGTGACGGTATGGAGGTTGGTCACGTGTAAGCCATAATCCCGCAGGAACTGACTGTCGCCTGTTCGGTCATGGCCGAAGCGAAAGTCATCGCCCAATACTAATGCTTTGACATTTAAGCGCTTGGCTAAAATGTCTGCAAATGCCTGTGCTGATAGCGAGCGAAAATCAGTATCAAACCCTGCGACAATTAAGGTCTCTATTCCGTGCTCTGCTAACAACGCTTGCTTTTCTGCCAGATTGGTTAGGCGGGCAGGGGCAGTGGCGGGCGCAAAAAACTCACGGGGTTGTGGCTCAAATATCATGACGGCTGAGCCAAGATTTTGCGCGTGGGCAATGTCAAGAACTTGGTCTAACATCGCTTGATGACCGAGATGGACACCATCGAAATTGCCAATAGTAAGCACACAGGGCGCTAACTCTACTTGGCTAGTGCTTGTCGGCAAAGCGCTTGGTGACGCCATCAGTTGCTCAAGAAAATAGGTGTTCATAAATTTTCAGCTATGCTAAGACCAGATAAAAAAGAAAAAACACAACCATATTAAAAATCGATGTGTCTAAAACCAGCCATTATAAAGTAAAATGACCATACTAACATCCCATAGTCTGCTCATCGTACAAGTATGACACCATCCGTCTCGCGATCTTCAAATAACGTTGGACTACCTCGTTTGGATGTAATGATTGGGGTTATACAGTGCGGGTGGTCAACAAATGATGATAAAGAATGACATTAATTTTGGAGGTTCTATGTCCGAGGTCGCTTTGAATGCTGTACCGTCTGTGTTATCGACAGACAAGCTCAACGATCAGTTTATTGTACAGCGTGCCAGTAAAGAGGATTTACCCGAAATCTTGGCTATTTATAACCAAAGCATCGCGGGCAAACAAGCAACGGCCAATCTCGTCCCAGTCACTTGCGAGGAACGGGGCGAGTGGTTTACTGAGCATTTAAACAGTCCAACGCGTCCTATTTACACAGTTCGAGCCAGGGTCACAGCCGCTGAAACTATGGCACCAGTAGCGACATTGCCCATCGTAGCGTGGGGGAGCTTTAGTGATTTATATGCGCGTACGGCTTATCATATCAGTACTGAGATCAGTATTTATCTACATAAAGAATATCACGGGCAAGGGTTAGGTAGCTTATTGACACGCTGGATGCTCGCGCAAGCGCCAAGCCTCGGGATACACAATATCGTCGCACTGGTCTTTGCTCACAACCAGCCAAGCTTAGGTCTATTCCGTAAGCTTGGGTTTGTGCAGTGGGGGTACATGCCAAAAGTTTGTGACATGCAAGGTTTTATCGCTGATGTGGTGATGCTTGGCAAAGCCGTGGAGTCAGATACGGATAGCGAGGCGCTTTAGCCTAAAATTTTCCATTGTCCCGCGATCTTTTGTAGCTCGTAAGTCAGCGGTGCAGGCTCACTTTGGCCTTTTAGCATTAGTTCACCTACAATGGTAGCACGGGTCTTATCTTCGTTATATTTGGTATCCGTGATGGTGACGCCATCAACTGTTTGCCTAAAAGCAGATTGAGTTTTGGCAAGCTCTTCTTCGAAGTTTGCCATATCGACTTTGTAGTATTCTGCGGCTTTTTTTGCATCGCCGTAGTATAAGCTGTCTAGGGCTTGCTTCACGGTGTCTTCAGGAGTACCAGACTGGGTCGGATTGGTGACTAGGCTTTTTTGCTCGGTTGAGGAAGCGACTGGGCTTAAGTCATCATTATCAATGATGGCTTCATCTGTCACAGGATCAGCTATTGTCTCATTTTCAACGGTGTTATCCGCACTCACTGTCGGCGCTTGATTGTCGGTGTCGGTATTGTTTGCAGTGACGGCTGCCGTATTTTCAGTATCGACCTCTGGTTCTACCGTATCATTATTGCTACAACCACTTAAAAGTAGACTCGTGCTTAAGACCCCAGTAGCAAGTATGATTGGTAAGCGTGGCAATGAGAGCGGTTTGGTTGTCATATAGAACCTCAATGTTCAGTTATTCATTAGGAGTCAATTATGGCAACTATTGGCCGCGTTAACTATCAATTCTCATACTAAGCTTGTTTGGGTTTCGTAAGCCAGTCTCTTATTTGACCTTTTACCCGTGTTTTAAGTGGCGGGGACGGAAACCTGTTGCCAATAACACCGCGCCATAAACCAGTGCCCCTAGCGCACACATGATAAGTAGGGCCACGATGCGTCGCCACTGGGCATCATCGGTTGGGAAGTAGGGCAATATGAGATAAAGAGCACCAACCATCGCCCCCGTAGAGACCGCGAACTGGGCAAATAGCTTTTTCCAGTGGTTGCCAAATCGGAAGATGTCACGCTTGTGCAAGAAATAATATAACAAGCCTGCGTTTACAAATGCGGCCCCAGTGGTTGCTAATGCCAGACCGCCATGCAGGGGTATCTCTAATAAATAAAATATGCCAATAAAAATGACACTAAAAACCATGTTGGCAAAAACGGAAATAATACCGATTTTTACGGGCGTTCTGGTATCTTGACGCGCAAAAAATGCCGGCGCAAATATTTTTATGAGCATAAACCCTAAGATGCCACCAGCCATACTACGCAGCGCCAGCGAGCTCATTTGCGCATCGCGCAAGGTGAACTCACCCCGCAAAAACAGTGCTTGCATTAGTACGTCTGCCAGTATAAATAGGGCGGCCGATGCAGGAACGCCCACCAAAATAATCAAGCGTGCGGCCCAATCGATGGTCTTTTTGAAGCTGACATCGTCTTTTTGGGCTTCGCTTTTCGATAAGCTTGGCAAAATAACGGTACCGATTGCGACACCAATTAGTCCTAACGGTAGCTCACTCATACGCTCTGCCGCATACAGCCAAGATACCGAGCCGCCAATCATCAATGAGGCAAAAACAGTATTGAGCAGCAAGTTAATCTGGGTGACAGAGACACCAAAAATAGCAGGGAGCATGAGCTTTAAAATACGGCGAACGCCTTCATGTTGAAAATCCACTTTTGGGGCGACCAGCAATTTTTGTTGCCATAGCTGGGGCAGTTGTATCAAAAATTGCAGCAGTCCAGCGATCGCGACGGCATAGCCAAGGGCCATGATGGGGGTATTGAACATCGGAGCAAAAATCAGCGCGCCGCCAATCATACATAAGTTTAATAGAACCGGAGCAAAGGCAGGAGCGGCAAAACGGCCGTAACTTTGCAGGATACCACTAGCAAAAGCCGTCATGGAAATAAACAGTAAATAAGGGAAGGTTAAGCGCAGCAACTCAGCGGTGATGGCGAACTTATCGGGTTGATCGGCAAATCCTGGTGCAAACAAAGTCACGACCCAAGGCGCGATCAAGATGACCACCACGGTGAGCATGGAGAGAACCAGTAACAGCGCCCCTGAGGTACGACTGACTAAAATCTGTACCTGCTGTAAGCTGTATTTTTCTTTATACTCAGATAGTACCGGTACAAATGCTTGGCTAAATGCGCCTTCTGCAAACAGACGCCGCAAAAAATTGGGTATCTTAAAGGCGACCAAAAAGGCATCCATCAGACCACCAGCGCCAAAGACACCTAACAATACGACATCGCGTACCAGACCTAAGATACGAGACAGCATGGTCATGCTACTGACCACCATGGTTGAACGAAATAACCGACTTTTTGCCATGAGAACCTATTGTGCCAAGTTGTTTACTAATGGTTGTGTACTGATTTATGGGGGTCGAAAAACTGACGAATTATAGCACTTTCATAACAGAGATAAATAAATTGAATGTGGAGTATGAGATATTACAAACTGAAATTTATTATTTGCATTTCGATTTAGAGTAGAGTGAAAGCGCACTAAATCGTTTTATAGATATCGTTTAGTAATTTGAATAACTTAGCACGTCTATAAATCATAGATTCTCTATAGCTGGCTGCATCGTTTTCGTCAAAATTTGTATCCACAGACAGTACTTTTTTTCTAAAAGTTACAACCGACTCACCATAGTCTCTTAAAGCAATTTGAGCATCTTCGTAGCCAAATAAGAGCAATAAAGACTCTGCATTAGTTAGTTCACTGAAACTATTAAACAAATCTTTTTGGGCATCTAATAAACTTTTTGGTTTCACAAGAGATCTGTCTAGTTCTAGTTTACGTCGCCAATCAGTAGCAAGTGCCCAGTACTTTAAAGCAACGTGATTAAAAGACTCTACTTTCTCTGCAACTTCTTTTAGCATCTCAAATTCGCGTGCAACTTTGGATTTTTTTCGATCGTTACGATGCTGGGTTGTAGATAGAACAAAAGCAATAATACCTGTTATAAGTGCTCCCAAACCAATCTTCACTGCTGAGTCAACAACTTCAATCCAAGTCATAGTTTTTCCAGTCGATGAATAATAACTACTAAAATTAAGAACGCGTTATTTTAATAAGACGGCAATACTTTCACGCAACTTGACCCACTCAAAATAGTCTCCAGGGTCGGTTTTACGACCCGGCGCAATATCACTGTGACCCGTTAAATGTCGGCGTGTTTTCGGATAAGCATCATAGATAGCAGTGATAACTTGAGCAAGCGTGTCATATTGTGCGGTGCTAAAGGACACAAAATCTGACCCTTCAAGCTCAATGCCAATGCTATAATCGTTACATTCAGGGCGACCCAAGTAGCTAGAGCGTCCGGCATGCCACGCCCGTTCGTCAAAGTTTACAAACTGAGTGATGCTCCCATCACGCTCGATAAATAAGTGCGCCGACACTTCTGCGCCTTGAATGGTCTCAAAATAAGGATGGGCGTGCCAATCTAACTGATTGGTAAACAAGGCCTTAACATAGTGGACGCCGTCAGTACCGCACACGCCAAACTCATTGGGTGGTAAGCTGATATTATGAATGACGATGGTATCAACGCTTGAGTCTGCTGGTCGCCCATTGCAGTTAGGTGACGCAAGCCATGTCGCTGCTGATAATCGACCAGCGTTAATGGTCATTGGTGATGATATGGACATAATCTTCTCTTTTAAAAAGGTGTTAACAAGTACGCAGCTTAAACCTTTATCTAATGATTGCTTATAAAACAGTTGTAAACACGAGCTAAACGCTGAACCAATCGCAGTCGTAGATATTCTGTAGATGGTTTAAATGATGATATCAGCAGACACTATTCATCAGCCAATAATGACGCTATCGGCGTGTGAACTATAACGTGCGAGGTTTTGCCCCCATGTCTATAAAGCCTATTACTCTACCTATCGATTGTACCTTAACGACAATTCGCCAGCGAGCACGTTTACCATTTGCTATTGCAGGACTACTCCTCTCGGCCCAAACGCAGGCTTTTTTGCCGACGCCGCTATCGCTAGTGACAACAGGGGAATTAGCACCTATGTCAAATAGTGCTGTGGTAGATGAGACGGCTAATACCGCAGCATATCCTCGTGTCCAAACAGAGATTTCAGAGGGGCAAAACGCTCAAGCCAGACAACAAAGTCAGGCTGAAGAGTTATTGGCCAACTGGCGTGAACAGGTAAAAACAGAAAATCTGGCACAGCATACAACGTGGCGGCGTTTATTGTATTTCTTTGATGACCAAAAAGGCTTCTTGGGTAAAAATAAAGGTGTCAGTGTCGTTGATGACGCTAACTTTTTTTTAAGTAAAAATGGTCAGCAAGATTCAGGCGCAGAGCTTGATGCGATGCTTGTTGCCCTTGCGGACGAGCTGACAATCACGGCGCACAACACGGCTCAAACACATGATAGTAGCTCTCTAAACAGTCACTCTCAAAATAGCAGTTCGGTACTGTGCCGTTTTCCAGCGCGCGTACATTGGCTGAGCGAAACTTTGAATATTGCTGAGAGCGATCTGATGGCTGACTGTCCTGAGTTTGATCAATGGATTAAGAAGCTTGCCCCTGAGCAGCTGTCTATTATGTTTGCGCAAGAGTATTTGGACAATCCTACCTCTGCTTTCGCTCATACGTTATTACGTATCGACTCAAAAGCAAGCGCGGCTGATCCGAGTCAAATTCATCATGCTTATGCCCTTAACTACACAGTGGGCGGTGATCCAGCAGATAGCTTTGTAGTGTATGCCATCAAATCTATGATTGGCAGCTATGATAACGCCATCGAGATCGATCCGTACCCAGAAAAGCTCGCCAAGTATCTACAAGATGACGAGCGTGATGCGTGGACGTATCAGTTGGATTTGTCCCCAAGTGAGGTGCAACAAATCATGCGTCATGTTTGGGAAACCAAAGGTCTAGAGATGCCCTATTATTTTGCCACTGATAACTGTGCCTCTGAGATTTTACGCTTAATTGACGTGGTCCGCCCGCAGCAACATCTGTTGAGCCAACTGCCTTATGTCGTCATTCCATCAGATGTCGTGCAGTTACTCGATAACGAAGGTCTGCTCGCCCGCACCAACTATACGCCTGCTGATAGCACGTTACGCCAAGCCCAGCTTAATGAAGTGAAACAACAGCGTGAGCAGTTAGGCTATCACAATAGTGCTGAGCAGACTTTTCATGAAATCAAATCGGCGCGGCTTAATCCTATTTCAAGTATGTCAAGCGATAGGCAAACCTTACTGCAGCGCCGTATTGCGGTATCGGACAACAATCCAATCGACAGGCATCCGCTGCAACTTGGTCATGTCGGTATCGGCCAACGTGGCGATAATAATTATATCGATGTTGGGGTACGGGCAGGCTACCATGATTTTCTCGACCGTCCCGCAGGGTTTCCCCAGTTTTTCGATTTAGAAGGCGCCGCTGTCACTGTGCGTCTGTATGACAAAGATGGCAACAGCGTCCACAATAGGGATTATCAACCAGACAGTGTGGTCTTGCAGAATCTTACTTTGGTGCGTGGTCGCTCTTTTAACCCCGTTAATTCTGCCAAAAAAGGCAAAACGTGGGGGGCAACCATCGAGGCCACGCGCGTTGATGACGGCTCGCAGCAAGATGCCACCGACCATTTAGTGGGCAGTTTGGGTTATGAGACGGGTTGGTCATGGGCTTTTGGTACGCCTAGAAAAAACACGGGTGAGATGCCGCCACAGCTATGCTATACCTTGTTATCAGGGACGACGCAAGTTGGACGTGGTCTCAATAAAGGCTATCGTGTAGGAGCAGGGGTAAACCTAGGTTGTCGTTATCAGATTAACAATCAGTTACGCGTGCAGGCTGAATTGCAACTGCCATATTGGTATCATGGCAGCAGTGATGCACCCGATGTCCGTGGTCATTATTGGCAGCCGATATCGGCTTTAGGGCTGCAATACGATATTGATAAAAAACAAGCCTTGCGTATTAATACCACCTACGATTGGCAAGAGCGCCTCGCCACTAATGACGATATACAGCTGTCTTATAGACGATATTTTTAGATGTTTGGCTTTTACAAGTTTGGCAAAGGGTAGGATGGACTATGAGCACTCAAAAATTCCTGATTATTGGACAAGGTGACATCGGCTTACCGGTGACCAATAAGCTTGCGCAGAATGGCTTAAACGTCACGGGACTGGCACGAGGTGAGCGTCATCAGTACGCTGTGAGTGACAAAGCCGCTTTTATGCAGGCCGATGCGGTGACACTCAAGGCTGAGCAATTGCAAGATTTTACGCACATTGCGATCATTGTGACCCCTGATGAGTATTCTACCAGTGGGTATCACAATAGCTATTTGGCCATCACTCAACATGTTGCCAAATATGCCGATAAACTGACCCAGCTTGAGCGTGTTATTTTTATTTCCTCAACGGGGGTTTATGGTCAAAATAATGGGGAATGGATTGATGAATATACCGCGCCGATGACACCAGAACGCGAGGCCTCAAAAGTCATACTACAAGCAGAGCAAGCCTTGCAACAAGGGTTCGGTGATAAAGCGATCGTCATTCGTCCGAGTGGAATTTATGGACCGGATCGCCTCATGCGTTTGCGTAAAGTCAAAGAACCAAAAAAAGAGCCAGTGGCAGCCGCGCATTGGAGCAATCGTATTATGGATTGTGATTTGGTCAACATCATTATCAATGTATTGACTTGCGATGCACCAAAACCTATTTATCTGGCCACGGACTACATGCCAGTCACGACTTTTGAGCTGACAGCTTGGCTCAGTAAGCAAGTTGGCGAGCTGCCTCCTGAGATTGATCATAAAAAAACAGCAGTGACAGGAAAGCGTTTACACAGCAACATTCCATTAGCTTGGCTGGATTATCCTGATTGGCAAGTCGGTTACGCTGATATTTTGCGTCACCAGCAGTCAGATGACAGTTCGATTTAATCGGTTTTATATTTGATAGCCTATGGAGATTTCATGACCCAGCCTTCTACTTCTGATAACCGCTTACCCAGTGCTGACTTTACCTCAGTAGAGAGTAAGCCTATAGAAGGCAGTGCTAAGCAGTCGTCTATTTTGTCTGATAATAAGCAGCCTGCAATTGTACATCCTAATTTTGACCCCAATCAGTCTCCTGTAGACCCAGCGAGGTCTTTGTCTGATATTCCAGAGCCAACGCGGCGGCTAAATGGCCAATTGCGTAGGCTCTATGGCCATTCAGTGCGGTTTTATCAGCCTTGTGATGACAGCTTGTCTAAATGGGGATTGATTGCGTCAGAAGCTTTGGCTGAGCATTTGTCACTGTTAAGGGCAGCAAAGCTTGTCGAACTGCCAGCCAGCTTTTATCATAATAATAGCGAGCAGTCGCTATTATCGGCATTAAACCACATGAACTTGTTGGACATGTCAGACATCCAACCAGCGATTCGCGCTTATCCAACACTGCATCGTTATGGTTTTACTGGGAACGATAGTCCAGTAAAACCAATCGACAGTGCGGGTATCAATACTAAAAACATGGCGACTTCTCTGCGCGCCTTGACCAAACGTTATAATCCTGACGAGCTACTTAGTAGTCTGTATGCAGATGACTGGCAAGTAATATTGCAGCCGCAGCAGTTTGAGACAGGGGAAGGCAGCTTGGCTACCGATATTATGGCGTGTAGCGTCGCCGTACATGCGCTAAAGCAGTGTAGTACGCGTAAAAGTATCAATGAGCGCTATAGCGCGGCGCAGCTCTGTCAGCACGTACGCAGCTATCTGCTCGGTCAGATCGGTCTTGAGCCATCACAGCGCCATGCGTACCGTCAGATACGGGTTTTTGCAGGACATATTATTGTGGCTGCTTATCATCTAGGCTGGGACATACAAGTGCGGGCTGATGGAGAGTGTTATTTTAATGTGTCATCACGCAGTGGTTTGTTGACTCGTTATCCTAATATGCAAGATTATGACATCAATGGTTGGTCAAGCTGACCTGTAATGCGTACAATAATGCAAATTTTTTGCCCTTCTTTTTGCTAATAGGAAAGCCACAATGCCTAACGTTCAACATGCTCAAAACCCATCTTTTTCCTCTCATGCTTTTATTCAGCTGGCTTTGGACAATCAAGTGCTGAAGTTTGGCGAGTTTTTACTCAAGTCTGGCCGTATCAGCCCATACTTTTTTAATGCAGGCCTGCTTGCCACAGGTGAGATGTTATCGCTATTGGCGCGCGGTTATGCGGATGCCCTAGCTGAGCAAATAAGGGCGACAAATGGCGACAGTAATGAGCAAGAGCTGGTTGTCTTTGGCGCAGCTTACAAGGGCATACCATTTGTGGCAGCAACGGCGCAGGCACTATGGCTTCACCATGGTATCAATGCCAAATGGGGTTACAATCGCAAAGAAGCCAAAACCCATGGTGAAGGCGGTAATTTAGTGGGGGCGGATGTCAGTGGCAAAGCGGTTTGGGTGCTTGATGATGTTATTACAGCAGGCACGGCCATGCGTGAAGTGGTCGAGATTTTAGAACAAGCGGGGGCAAGCATTGCTGGTATCATCGTTGCCCTTGACCGTAAAGAAAAAGGTCAGGCGGAGCATTCTGCTATTCAAGAGCTTGCTGCAACACTACAAGTTCCTGTACGCGCCTTAGTCGATATCGATGATTTAATCAGCTATTTGGCAGATAAAAACAGTCAATATAAAGATGCTACCCAGCTGGCAAAAATGCAGCACTATCGTGAGCAGTATGGCGTATAGTTTGTTATAGAACGTTTTATAGGCGATACTTTTATTGGCTAAGAGAACGAGACGCTGCGATAGCGTCGCTTGTATTTATCTATTTATAGGACAACGTAAGTGAGCCTTACCATGAGCGCAGAAAATCAAAAAAAATCCTTAAACATCCTCATTATTATGGACCCAATTGAGCGGGTTAATTATAAAAAAGATACTAGCCTTGCAATGATGTGGGCCGCTCAAGATCGCGGACACCAGCTAGGTTATTGTCAGGTTCATGATTTATGGTTGGATCGTGGCCAATTGATGGTTGATACGCAACCTGTTACGGTAAGGCGTGATCCTCAATATTTTTATACGTTAGGCGACGTATCAACAGGTCCGGTCAGCGACTATGACGTGATTTTAATGCGTAAAGATCCGCCCTTTGACATGCGTTTTATTTATGCAACCTACCTGCTTGACCACGCCAAAGCGGCAGGTGTGCTTGTGGTTAATGATCCACAAGCGATACGAGATTGCAACGAGAAGCTATTTGCTACTTGGTTTAGCGATTATATGAGCCCGACGATTGTCACCAGTAAACAGGCGCACATTCGCCAGTTTATCGAGGAGCAGCAGGACGTTATTGTCAAGCCACTAGATGGTATGGGCGGTACAGGTATCTTCCGTTTAACGGCTGATAGCCCCAATATCGGCGTGACACTTGAGATTTTGACGGAGCTTGAGACGCTACCAATTATGGCACAGCGTTATTTGCCTGAGATCAAAGAAGGCGATAAGCGCGTGTTAATTGTCGATGGCGTCGTGATTGATTATAGCTTGGCGCGTATTCCCAGCAAAGGCGAGACGCGTGGCAATCTTGCCGCTGGTGGTAGCGGCGTGGCCATGCCATTGACCGACATCGAACGTCAAGTGGCAGAAGTGGTCGCACCCATTGTAAAAGAGAAAGGTCTGATGTTTGTTGGTCTGGATCTAATCGGCGGCCGGATTACTGAGATTAATGTCACCAGTCCGACTTGTGTACGTGAAATTGACGATCAATGCGGTACAAACATTGCGACAGATTTTATCATGGCCATTGAGAATAAATTGGCGATTTGAGCCAAGCTGCAATACTAGAGTAATTTATCCCTAAGGTATGAACACAATGCGCAAAAAACAGTTGTGCTAAGATACATCGTTAAAACGCGCCTCTTAAAACGTTGTTAGAAAATGACGTGGGGATGGTTGTTTTGCAGTATTCACTAAAGCCAAGCCGCGATTGCTCACGGCTTGGATTTTTGTTATTGACGATGCATAAAGTGCTATATATCGCCCCTCGATTTACACTATACTATGCGGGCTTTTACAGGGTCCTTATCCGACGATAACTGAGCGGGTTATAGGATAATAAGTCCTTCATATACATAAAGAAAAGATAGGCAGACGTTCATGAAAACACCGCATATACTAATGATGGCTGCTGGTACAGGCGGGCATGTATTTCCAGCCCTAGCAGTTGCTGAAGAATTGACTCAGCGCGGTGCGGTTATCCATTGGTTAGGGACGCCAAGTGGCATGGAAAACGGGCTGGTTAAACCGACTGGCTATGAGTTTCATGCTATTGATATGCAAGGGCTGCGTGGTAAAGGCGTAGGGCGCTTGCTAAAATTGCCGGTGACTTTGTTGTCGGCTGCGATGGCGACCATCAAAATTATTCGCAGCAATCAGATCGATGGGGTCGTTGGCTTTGGTGGTTATGTAACAGCACCTGGCGGCATTGCGGCACGTTTGACAAAAACCCCGCTTGTTATTCATGAGCAAAATGCCATCGCTGGGATGAGTAATCGCTATCTATCCAAAATTGCAACCAAGGTGTTGCAAGCTTTTGAGCATACCTTTGACAGCAGTGAGCAAGGCGCAAAGCTGGAAACAGTAGGAAACCCCGTGCGCAATGCCATTACTGGTGTGGTCGAGCCTGTGGCACGCTATGATATGAATGATGACTCACCACTTAAGCTACTAGTCGTGGGTGGATCACTTGGTGCGCGAGTATTAAATGATACTGTCCCAAAAGCGCTGGCGCTGTTAGAACGACCTTTTGACGTGCGCCATCAGTGTGGACGCAATAATGAGACAGCGACGCAAGCGGCTTATGCTGCTGAAGATTTAAGTGCTCATCAGTTCACTGTACAGCCATTTATTGATGATATGGCTGCGGCTTATAATTGGGCTGATGTTATTGTTTGCCGAGCTGGCGCGTTGACGGTCACCGAAATCCAAAATGTGGGGATTGCCGCTATTTTTGTACCACTGCCGCATGCGGTTGATGACCATCAAACCGCCAACGCTCGCACTTTAACGTCGCACGAGGCGGCGACTTTATTACCGCAATCAGAGTTGACAGCTCAGCGCTTAAGTCAGGAGCTTGCTGCACTTGATCGCCGTACTTGTTTAGAAATGGCAAAAAAAGGTCATGCCCTTGCTAATCGGCGTGCCAGTATGCAAGTTGCTGATATTATTTGGCAAACTCTTTAGCTTATATTTTAGAGCTGGTGATTCCTATAGCTCACATAACACATTATTTTGATGCACTAAATTTTATTTGCCTTTAACTTATTCGTCTTTAATAACGAGAAATTCTATGTCTACCTCTGCGAAAGCTCTACCCAAGCGTTTAATTGAAATACCAGAGATGCGCCGTATTCAGCATCTGCATTTTATCGGTATTGGTGGATCGGGGATGTGCGGTATCGCGGAAGTCATGAACAACCAAGGCTATCAAGTAAGTGGTTCTGACATCGCTGACAGCTTGGTTACTCAGCGTCTACAGCAGATTGGCATTAAAATATCGATTGGTCACGACTCTAAAAACATCGCCCATGCGGATGTCATTGTTGTATCGTCAGCGATTGATCGTAGCAACCCAGAAGTAAAAGCCGCACTTGAGGCACGCCTGCCAGTGGTACGCCGCGCGGATATGCTGGGTGAGTTGATGCGCTATCGTCATGGTATTGCAATTGCTGGTGCGCATGGTAAGACCACAACGACCAGTTTGCTGACCACGATGATGGCAGAAGGGCAGCTTGATCCGACGTATGTGATTGGCGGTAAGTTGAACGCCTCTGGCAAAAATGCCGCGCTGGGTAGTAGTCGTTTTTTGGTGGCAGAAGCGGATGAATCTGACGCATCTTTTTTATCGCTGCGTCCGATGGCAGCGATTGTGACCAACATCGATCAAGACCATATGGAAACTTATGGCAACAGCTTTGAGAAATTAAAAGCGGCTTACATTCAGTTTTTACACAATATGCCGTTTTATGGCTTGGCAGTCGTGTGCGGTGATGATCCAGAATTATATGCGATGATTGATGATATTGGCCGCCCAGTCCTCACTTTTGGACTTGAGCCGTTCAATGATGTCCAAGCCGTCGATTTGGTCACGGAAGGTACTAAGACGCACTTTACGGTATTGCGCCGTGACCGTGATCCCTTACGTTTGACGCTAAACATACCAGGGACTCACAATGTCTATAATGCCCTTGCTGCTATCACCATGGCGACCGATGAAGGGGTAGATGATGAGGCGATTAAACGCGCTCTGCAAAAATTTGAAGGGGTTGGCCGCCGCTTTGAGCAGCATGCGTCTGTAGATATTGATGATGGCAACGTTTTGTTAATTGATGATTATGGTCATCATCCAAAAGAAGTCGCTGCCACCATCAAGGCGGCGCGCCAGAGCTTCCCTGATCGTCGTTTAGTCATGCTGTTTCAGCCCCATCGTTACAGCCGTACGCGTGATTGCTATGATGATTTTGTTGAGGTGCTTTCTAGCGTTGATGAGCTATTACTATTAGAGGTATATTCAGCAGGAGAAAGTCCGATTACAGGCGCGGATACCAAATCACTAGCCCGTAGTATTCGTTTGCGCGGTGAAGTTGAACCAACGATTATTGATAAAAACAATCTGGCACCTGTTATGCAGCGATTATTAAAAGCCAATGACATGCTTATCACCCAAGGTGCGGGGAATGTGGGGCAAATCGCTGTCGATTTGGCTGCTAACAACCTTTATATCCAGTAAGTTAAAAAACTTTTAGGAACGATCCTCATGACGACGAATAACGCGCAAGAAAATACAAAGTTAGATAACACGAGCAGTCACGTAAAGGATGCTAGCTGCTTTGGTAAAGTAGCTGTCGTCTATGGCGGTAGTAGTAATGAGCGTAGTGTGTCTTTAGACAGTGGGGCGGCAGTATTGCAAGCACTACAAAACCAAGGCGTCGATGCGACGCATTTCGATCCTAAGCACCAAGATATTACTGAGCTACGGGCGTATGATCGCGTGTTTAATGTCTTACATGGTCGTGGCGGCGAAGACGGTTTGTTACAGGGTGTCCTGCAATGGTTCGAGATTCCGCAGACCGGTTCAGGTATTTTGGCATCAGCACTTGGCATGGACAAAGTCCGCACCAAGCAGCTATGGCAAGGTTGCGGCTTAGCAACGGCACCATTTTCGTTGCTAACGGCTGATACTGACTGGCAGCAAGTGGTCAATATGCTAGGGCTGCCGCTGATCATTAAGCCTGTACATGAAGGGTCTAGCATTGGCATGACGAAGGTTAACAATCTCGACGAGCTTCCTGCTGCCTATGCCACTGCAGTGCAGTGCGGTGATGAAGTGATGGCGGAGCGCTGGATAACTGGCCGTGAGTTTACGATTGTGATTATCGATGATGAGGCGTACCCCATCATCCGTCTTGAGCCTGCTGACATCACAAATTTTTATGATTTTGAAGCCAAATACAATCGTAACGATACCAGCTACTATATCCCGTGCGGGTTGAGTGATGCTGATGAAAAACATTTGCAGGCGTTAAGCCTTGCAGCCTTCCGAGCCGTTGATGCAAAAGGATGGGGGCGTATTGACGCCATGCAAGATGAAGCAGGCAATTTTTGGTTACTCGAAATCAACACGGTACCCGGTATGACCAGTCATAGCCTAGTACCGATGGCGGCTAAGGCTCGAGGTATGGATTTTGATGCGTTGTGCTGGCACATTTTAGCGCAGACATTATAGTGGTTTTCTACATGCAGTCCATTAATAAGCAGCACATTAGTAGATAGTCAAATACTCACCGCCAAGCTATGTTGATAGCGGGTAAATCACAATGAGTAAGAGCAGGGCAATGTGTCACTAGGGCTGCTATACCACAGCGTCGTGTAAACTTGTGTAAATTCATTGTCACTAGGCAGGGTTAGGCTATTGTTTGACCATAAAATACGTTAATATTGTAATTATTGGTCTATGCTCGTGATATGTATAGTTTCTATCGCTACAGCTTATGTGTGCTGTGTTAATTAAGAAAAATGTTACGTTTAAATGAGAGTAATGACACGAAATAAATCGTTTTATCTAACGATTTTGCTAATATATAGCCATATTAAGGCGATACGTTGGTCATCGTGTTCTAATCGCGTTTCCTATTCAATAGGTACGGTCAATAGGTACGATGAATATCAATGATTAGAGACGGTTTGCAGCTATGACCAAGCCACAAACAGGCCAAACCAGCAGCACCGCCTTGTTTTTAAAACGTTTTAACGCTCTAGATTTAATAGGCCTCTGCAAGATATGCAGACTTACATCAATAAATAGCATGATTATTTCTATGCAAATACAGGGACAAAGGTCGTTATGGCTCAAACTGTCAACGAAGTAACTGACTTGATGAGTGATAAAACCCGTCGCCCAAACCCTAAGCTGCAAGTACCGACTTCGGTCAAATATTTTTTTATGGTACTGGTGTTAGGGTTGTTAGTGTTAATATTGATAATGGGTGGTAAAGCGTTACGTGACGCGCCTCCAGCCGCCATTCATGTCAGCAATCAAGGCTTGACAGTGACTCAATATCGCTCATTACAACAGGTTATGGATCAGCAGAAGGTAAGCAGTTTTTTTACCTCTGATTTGCAAGCATTAAGAGATATTACGACTGGACTGGCTTGGGTTGATCAAGTGAGCGTCTCTCGTGACTGGCAACGCGGTATCGTGGTGACTGCACTACCCAAGCAAGCAGTTGCTAATTTTGGGACGGAGCGTTTGGTTGATGCAAAAGGTAACGTTTTTGTTCCAGCTGACAGTGAAGATCTAACGCAAGAACGCTTTGCTACCTTGCAAGGGGAGATTACGCAAGCACCCGTTATTATGCAGCAAATGCAGCAAGTCAATGATTGGTACGCGCCACTTGGTGTACAAGTTGAAGACATTATTTTGTCGCCAAGAATGACGTGGCTGATTCGTTTCGATAATGGCTTACGGGTCATTGTCGATAATGAAAACACGGCGCAAAAGCTCTTGAGTTTAAGTCAGTTGCTAGGTAACCAATTGAAAGAGCGTCGGGACGAGATACAATCTGTCGATTTGCGTTATAAGAACGGCTTTACGATCGCTTGGGATATGACTCAGCCACAGAGTGATGAATCATGATGGCGATGGGTAGTAGCTCACAAAACTGATGAGCGTTGACTTTAGATGGCGCAGTTTTGATAGCACACAATAGTGAATGTACAACATCATAGCGTATTGATAGCGCTTTTTTTAATGATCTAATGGGGAGCTCTTCGGACTTCCTGTTTAGCAATAATTTGTCTGGTACCATGAAAAATACTGAAAATCTGGTTGTTGTCCATCTAAGTGCCACGGCAGTTTATGTCGTCATTGGCAACGTTGTCTCTGCAAAAGACATTCGTATTTTGGGCGTAGGGCAAGTTAAAAACAGCGATTTTTACCAAGGTCAAATAAAACATCGTGAACGTCTGCAAGGTGCTATCAAACAAGCCATCCAAGAAGCAGAAGATACGGCTAATTGTCGCGTCCACAGTGTGTGGTTGACCTTAGCAACACCTGAATTATCGAGCAAAAACAGTGCAGGCGACGTGCGAGTAGAAGATGACGTTGTACGTGCCAAAGACATGGTGCAGGCGTTGTCCAATGCCAAGTCACGTGACCTGTCATCTGATTACTATTTGATGCACTGTTGCCAGCAAGGTATCTATGTCGATGAGCAAGACTTTATGGTGGATGATGCGATCGAGATGATGGCGCATAATATCACTGTGATGTATCACATGATGATGATGCCTGTCTCCAGCCGCCAAAACATCCAAAAACTATTGCAAAGCTGTGATGTTGGCATTGATCATATCGTGTTTGATGCGGTGACCAGTGCCGAGTACAGTTTAATGAGCGACGAGCGCCAGCAAGGGGTTTGTTTGGTAGACATTGGTGCCAGTACCACCAGTATTTGCGTTTATAAAGAAAATAAGCTGATTTTTACCCATTGTATAGCGACGGGTAGCCATGAAGTGACGATGGATATCTCAGCCGACTTTGGTATCTCAATGATCGAAGCTGAAAAGCTGAAAAAGACGCATGGCACTGTCGATGTCAACAGTGTTGATCCCAGCTCGTTTTTTATATTTAGGCCCCAAGGTACAAATGATGAGATCAATATTGGCGTCTATAATCTAGCACGTATTATTGAAGCCCGTTATATCCAGATATTTACGGAAGTTGCCCGTCAATTGCATGACGCTGATCTGATAGGATACATTGATAAAGGTATCGTGCTTACTGGCGGCGGTAGCGTCATCAAAGGCATGATACCTTTTGCTAAAAAATTGCTCAAAATGCCCGTGGTACTAACCAATACTCACCCTGCAATCAGTGCTTATAACCACTTTGACAATGACGAGTCATTTAAGCAGCTGAATATTCAGGTCAATGATCGCGCTTATCAGACAGCATTTGGTACACTATTATACAGCCAAAGCGAGCAGTTCCGCCGTAGTGAAAAAAGTGAACCTGAAGCGATTCAAAAAAATCGAGTCACGGGTGTTTTTCAAAGTGCAGGACAGCGGTTTGCAAGCGTGCTAAAAAAGATACTGTAGTTTTGCGGCATTAGATACCTAAGTCTTTAGGACGTAAATCTTGAGAAAGGTAAATCTTGAAAAAGATCGTATCTTGCAAGGTACGCTCAAATGGTTTGCGCAAAAAATTAAGTAACATTCGAAGTAATACCCTGATTGGTGACGACAGATTTTGTCTACACTGAATCATTTAAGCCATAGTCCTGTTTTATTTAAATACATTTATATATAGTGTGTCGATAGCGCGCCGTATGTGTGCGTTACCACGTATCGACCATTACGCTATCTGCAACTGGAGAATCTTTTTTATGTCAAAATACACCATGCCAGATGATAACCAGCTTCAAAATAACGGCCAAGCGAGCTTCACTGTATTCGGTGTGGGTGGTGGCGGCGGTAATGCGGTTGAACATATGGTACAACAAGGAATTAGAGGTGTAACGTTCGTCTGTGCTAACACGGATAAACAAGCGCTTGATCGTTTAACCGCTCCGCATAAACTACAACTTGGCGCAAAAACAAATCGTGGTCTAGGTGCAGGTGCTAATCCAGAAGTTGGACGTGAAGCAGCAGAAAGCGAAGAAGAAGCCATTCGCGCCCTGCTTGAACACTCTGACATGGTGTTCATTACTGCTGGCATGGGCGGTGGCACGGGTACGGGTGCAGCGCCAGTGGTTGCTCGTATTGCCAAAGAAATGGAAGTACTGACAGTCGCGGTCGTCACCACTCCATTTAAGTTTGAAGGTGGTAAACGTATCAAGGCGGCTAAAGCTGGTATCGAGCAGTTGACCAACTTCGTGGACTCTATCATTACTATTCCAAATGATAAATTAATGAGTGTCTACGGCAACATCTCTATGCAAGATGCTTTTAAAAAGGCAGATGATGTGTTGCTACATGCCGTTCAGGGCATTGCTGAGACGATCGCCAGTGAAGGTATGATCAATATCGATTTTAACGACATTCGTACCGCGATGACAGCCAAAGGTCATGCAATGATGGGTATTGGTCGTGCTAGCGGTGATGATCGTGCGCGTCAAGCAACTGAAAAAGCCATTAGATCACCACTACTGGACGATTTACGTTTAGAAAATGCTAAAGGCTTATTGGTCAACGTGATTTCTTCTGAATCTTTATCATTGGATGAGATGAGTAAAATCAGTGCAATAGTGGAAGAAATCACTGATATCGATGAAGCTCATATTTTCTATGGTTCTGTGATCGATGAAAAAATGGGTGACGACTTGCATGTAACCGTGATCGCAACTGGTTTGACGTTAGATGAAAATGCGGGTCAAGAGCCTGAAGTAGTGGAGCAGCCAGTTCCTTCTGTAAACAGTACTCAGCCTGTCGATCCGAATGTGCATACCAGTGCGCTAAACAGTCAAAAGCAGTCGCAAGCGCAGATGTATCAAGACAGTACGGTACGCCCAAGTGCGCCTCAAGAGCAGCCTAAAACGAAAACCAACAGTATTCAAGACTATCTCAAGCGCCAACAGAATAAATAATGGTTTGAGGTGTTTTTGCATGCAAAAAGCCAGCGCTGAGTCGCTGGCTTTTTTGTGCCCGATCGATCCGTTTTATACTGACAAGGCGTTTGGTTATGTAGGCGGCGCTACTGCCACTTGTAACAAGTCATGGGGTAAGGCAACTTAGAATTGTAAATATTTGCGTAAATTTAGCCGTTTACATAGCGATTATTAGGTTAATAAAAGGTAAAAAATATCAAGGGTTATAGGCGATAAGTGTTATCAATCAAGGAGATAAGAAAATTATTGAGTTTTAACTATGGCGAACTAAGGGTAGGTAATGGTACACTATGGCAATTGTAACAAAATATGTGAGAAAACAGCCATGAACCAAAGAACCATAAAAACTGCGATAGCTGTTACAGGTATTGGTCTTCATAGTGGTCAGCCTGTTGACTTAGAGTTTCATCCGCAGCCCGTTGATACGGGTATTGTCTTCGAGCGCTCCGATATCGAAGGCAGTAAGCCTATTCCAGCCAGTGCCTTTTTAGTACAAGACACTATGATGTCATCAAACCTAGTGTTTGGCGGCACACGTGTTGGTACGGTTGAGCATCTACTCAGTGCAATTGCCGGACTTGGAGTAGACAACCTCTTGATTCGAGTATCGGCGTCAGAGATCCCTATTATGGATGGTAGTGCTGCACCGTTTGTTGCGCTGTTACTTGACGCAGGGTTCTGTGAACAGGATGCCTTAAAAAAGTTTATAAAAATTGTACGACCAGTACGTGTAAAAGTAGAGGATAAATGGGCAGAACTGCGCCCTTACGAAGGGTTTGAGTTGAATTTCGAAATTGATTTTAATCATCCGGCCATCGATAAAAACTTTCAACACGCCCAATTACAGTTCTCGACGCAAAATTTCATTGAACAGTTGAGTTCCGCTCGTACTTTCGGTTTTTTACGCGATATTGAAGCCTTACGTCAGAATAATTTAGCGTTAGGTGGCAGTATGGACAATGCTATCGTCATCGATGAAGCCAATATTCTTAACGAAGAGGGCTTGCGTTTCAACGATGAGTTCGTTCGTCATAAAATTTTAGATGCGCTAGGAGATTTATATCTGATTGGTTATCCAATTTTAGGCCGTTTTAACGCTTACAAATCTGGACATGCCTTAAATAATTTATTGGTGCGTGAGATATTATCTGACCCTGATAATTTTGAAATTGTAACTTTTGATGACAATGTAACCTGTCCGATTCAGTATTTGCCTATGGAAGGTTTGGCTGTTGAGGGATAAATACAGGAATATACAGGAAGTATCGAAACATTTACGCAATATTACATAATCAGGCGATAATTACATTCTCATAATATTCAATATTATGAATATATTGTTTAGTTAATCTTAACCATCATGCGTTAGGGTAGAGAGTGCAAAAGCTATAGGCGATTTATAAATCATCTGTGGGTGCTGTTCATGATATGAATGGCACCCACAGATGATTTTTTTTGTTTGCGCTATTACAAAAACCCAGCGTTGGTAGCGCCATTTTGGGTTTTTAATTACATAACTTTACATAGTAATACGAAGTTTTCTAATGATTGACCAAGCGCAAAAGGGCTTTTTTGAGGTTTTCGTCAGTGGTGACATGCTCTGCGGCCTGTGATATAGTCCGCTTTGTGTTTTGGCTAAGGGCCTGATTTTCATTGGCTTTACAAGGCTTCGATAAGCTTGCTGATAACGCTGTTGATTGTTTAGATGAATAATTATCAGCCGATGTTCTCGCTACTACGACGCGAATTTGCTTGAGTTGTTTAAATGTAATTGAGTGCTCTGTTAACACTTGCAAATAAGCGCTTTGTAAATAGCGGATGTGATTCGCAGCAGTCATCGAACCGACACTGAGTGTTAACTGCTCAGAGGTTAAGCCTACGACCCAACAGGTATTGAGGATTTCCTCAGGTAGACAATCTACCAATAGCTCTTTTACTTCATTGGTCGCTTCTATATATAGCCGCATGTTATCAGCAAGTGTTTGAGGTAGTGCGCTACCAGCAAAAGCTTGATGATCTATAAGCTGGGCAAGCCGATTAGGCTGTTTTTTTGACATCGTAATGACTCATCTAATAGGTGACAAACTCGATACTTAGAACAGGCATGCGAAAAGCGACATATAGCAAACGATTTATGGGGCAGTTGACTAGACGCACGATGATACTGGCACTAGTCACTCTGTAGAGAGAGCGAACTGTTGTAACAAGGATTTTATCATGTTTGTTTGATGATTATATCCTCTAAATTAATTGATGCTTTGTCATGGATGACGAGCGCTCTTGTATTAACAATAGGTAGTAAATTTATGAAACAAGCTTTATTAATTTTGTCAGTATTGGGAATGGGTATCGCACAGACGAGTGGTGCTGCCGAAACGACTTTACAACCAAATAATACCTTGAGTCATACCATCACAAATATTTCTACTTCTGCGAACTACGGTTCTAGTCGCAACATCTATAGCACCAACAGTGGCGCTCATGTATATAGTAACGATGAGATCAGTCAAGCCATTGACAATTTAAGCGCCCACGCCAAGCAAAAAGAATATCAGCTTGCGTCACTAACCAGTCGCTTATCTTATGAGCAACGTCAGCAGCAAGCCAGCCGTGTGCCTGATAGTAACTCTGCGCCTGCTATTGCAGCAGCACGTGCCTCACGAGTGGCGCTGTCTAGAAGCTCTGGCTACTGTGCCCGCTATGTCCGTAAAGCGCTACAATCAGCCGGTTACGAGTTTACTCCTAATCCTTCAGCTTACCAGTACGCCTCGCGCGGCACCCTTGCCCAAGCAGGCTTTACTAAAATTAGTAATGATATGGCCCCTCAAGTGGGTGACGTTGTGGTTTATGATCGTAGCTCAAACCGTCCACATGGTCACATTCAAATCTTTGATGGTAATGGCTGGGTATCTGACTTCCGTCAAAACAGCATTAGCCCGTACAGTGGGGTACATAGTTACACCACGTGGCGTGATTCGCAGTACGTAGATGATGCCTCAGACCGTGGTATCTACCTTGCAATGGCGGATAAATAAACATCCGTTAGAAAAACTAAGCGAACAGTTTTCTCCAAACCCAGTAATGCTCTTTATGACATTGCTGGTTTTTTTTGTGTGCTAGATTTTGAGATTTCATCAAAAAAAGGGCTTTGATTGGCTCATGTGCTTCGTTTTGGTCATTATTTAGAGCAGGTATGTCACCCCATGAGGTTATAGCTTAAATTTTGACCAGTGCTGGCGATTGTGAAAGTCAGGCGGCGAGGCATGGCTTGGGGCAAAATACAAAGTTGTCTTACCAAATTTCAAGATTACGCAAGGATGTATGTGCTCAATTGTAGTATTTGCGATAGCGTACTGTTGATTGGGTAGTTGGGTCAAAGGCAGACCAATACGTCGCTTGTAGCTTACAAGCTTAGAGGCGGTTGGTGGTTCGCTATATAAAGGCAATTCAACGTCGTCGATCCAATCAATACGTGCAAGCGTGCGGCCATCTGTTTGATACAAAGGTGTTGGCGGTAAGGCCGCAGGGTGACGATAGCGCTCAAACTGATAAAGGGCATAACGTCCATCTGGGCTGGCGTTCATTTCAATGTAAGACTCTGTACTGACAGCACAAGCAACGCCGTCGTTGCCCAGTAAGCTACCCGCGATAAAGCACTCAAGGCAGGTGTCTTCCCATAAGTAGTCAAAAAAGCCGACTTTTGCGGCTTGCCATATCGGCCAGGTGAGTTGATTGGCCAAAGACTGGCTTGGTAGGGTGACGTGATAGGTTAGCTGTAAATGTAATGCGGGCTGTCGCACAACATGAGCACTGACCCGAACACAGATACGTTTTAAGTCCTCTATGGATGACCCCAGCTGTTGGGCATCACTGCCTATCGTCTCAGTGGCGATGCAGAGGGGAAAGATTTGGCTCATAAGCGGATAAGACTCAAAGATAACAATAACGAGAGAAAAGGTTACTTGTCATGTGATTCAATACTAAAAAACAAGGCAGTCCATGACAAGTAGGCAATATAAAAGCCGCGAGCAAGTTGCATCGCGGCTTTTAGGTTTTATCATCACTATTTGCTTATGATATAAGCAGCTACCGTGATTAACAATACGCTTATCACTACGAACTACTGCGCGTGACGTGCTAAGTTAGACAGCTTTGGATTGGCGTTTGGGTTTTGACGCAGCAAGAGTGCCATGCGGCCAATAGAATGAACCAAAGAGGCATTTGCAGCCGCAGCAAGCTCAGCACCGATGACATCACGCTCTTCTTTTGTGCCCGCAGGCAGCTTCACTTTGATGAGTTCATGATCTGATAAAGCACGATCAATCTCCTCAATGATGGTTGGGGTCACGCCTTTGTTGCCAATCATGACAATCGGTTTTAGCTCGTGACCAATGCCTCTTAGGCGTTTAATTGTAGCGTTATCGAGTTCCATAGAATTCCTAAGTGTTGATAAAAATAAAAGACAGTGCTATTGAGAGCAGTTAATGACCATTATAGATAATCTGTGGTCATCTTGCATGAGATCAGCAGGATTTTGCACGATTTTACGTGATGAAAATGTTAAACTGAATGTTTAGTCACATTATAAACGCTACTGTCTTATAAAACAGTGTTTTAACCAATAGATTTGGTCAGTTTAAGACCATAAAACAAATTAATAGCCTGATTGAACACCTATCTACAAGAATCGCACTCATAGGGAAAATATTTCTAAAGTGTAGTAGCGATTTAACAGGTGTGTATTCGTGTTTTGCAAAGTGAGAGGAGCAGGTATTTTGGCCACGCGTATTGAAAACAAAAAATTGTCAAAAAGCAGTAGTGCTTGGATGAAAGAGCATATTGACGATCATTATGTGCAAAAGGCCCAAAAAGACGGCTACCGTGCTCGTGCGGCTTATAAGCTATTAGAAATTAATGAAAAAACCAATCTTATCAAAAAAGGCATGACGGTCGTAGATTTAGGCAGCGCTCCCGGTAGTTGGTCGCAAGTAGCCAGCCAACTGGTGGGTGAAAAAGGGATTTTGATTGCTTCTGATATCCTACCTATGGATGCGCTTGCCGATGTCACCTTTATTCAAGGCGATTTTCGCGAAACAGAAGTGTTTGAGTCGATTATGGCCGAGGTTGGCGACAGACAAGTCGATGTGGTGCTCTCCGACATGGCGCCCAATACAGCGGGCAATAGCGCTATCGATCAGCCACGCATGATGTACTTGTGCGAGCTGGCAGTGGACTTTGCTTTGGCAACCTTACCAGAAGGTGGCGCGCTTATTATGAAAGTGTTTCAAGGGGAAGGTACGCAAGAATTACGCAAGCAGATGCAGCATGATTTTAGTAAAATTCGTAGTATTAAACCTGGCGCGTCACGGCCACGTTCGAAAGAGATGTTTTGGATTGCTATTAAATAGTTTTAACATCAATGAGTTACTGGTCTTGCAAGTGCAATATTGAACCACCATACAGTACCCTAATTAGAAAATGAAAAGCGCTACAATCGTTAACTGAATAAAAGCGAAACTTGCTTGAATTATGCAGGTCAGCACCACATATCATGGTATATTAACTTTGTTTAAGCATACGTTTTAGGCAAAGTCGTCTGATAATAACCGCTTAATGTGCTCGTTTTTTATTAAGTTAGATCTATTGCAACATTTTTGTTGTACAAGTCTGAGTCAGAAGTTTTGATATCAGGATATTTAGTAAGATGAGCAATGCGTTTATAGACGTCACGTGTTTAGTAAACACACCAATAAGTAAGGGATGGGAATAACTAGTGAGCGACATGGTAAAAAATACCTTATTGTGGCTGGTGGTAATCGGCGTTTTAGTGCTGGTGTTTAGCGGTTTTGATCAGTCATCTGAGCCGGATAGCCTTAACTACTCTGAGTTTGTGACCGCTGTGTCAGAAAACCAAGTAGCCAGTGTTGAAATCGATGGCGAGCAGATCACCGGCGAGAAGAAAAATGGCTCCTCTTTTGAGACCATTAGACCAGCTGTGTCAGATGATGAGCTGATGCCAATGCTGCGTGAGAACCAAGTCGAAGTCCAAGGGACTGCACCAAAGCGTCAAAGCGTATTGATGCAATTACTGATAGCCAGTTTCCCAATACTCTTGATTATTGGTTTGTTTTTATTCTTTATGCGTAATATGCAAGGTGGTGCTGGCGGTAAAGGCGGCGGCCCTATGAGCTTTGGTAAATCAAAAGCCAAAATGCTAACTGAAGATCAAATCAACGTCAATTTTGAAGACGTGGCTGGCTGTGAAGAAGCCAAAGAAGAAGTGGTCGAAGTGGTCGATTTCTTACGCGACCCAGATAAGTTTACCAAACTTGGGGCAACGATTCCTCGCGGTATCTTGATGGTCGGTCCACCGGGTACAGGTAAAACGCTATTGGCAAGAGCCATTGCGGGTGAAGCTAAGGTGCCTTTCTTCTCAATCTCAGGTTCTGACTTTGTTGAGATGTTCGTTGGTGTCGGTGCCTCACGTGTCCGTGACATGTTTGAACAAGCGAAGAAAAGCGCGCCTTGCATCATCTTTATTGATGAGATTGATGCGGTCGGACGTCACCGTGGTTCTGGTATGGGCGGCGGTAATGATGAGCGTGAGCAGACCTTGAACCAGTTGTTGGTGGAAATGGATGGTTTTGAAGGCAATGAAGGGGTGATCGTTATTGCTGCCACCAACCGTGCTGACGTGCTTGATAAGGCGTTGTTACGTCCAGGTCGTTTTGACCGTCAGGTACAAGTGGGTTTGCCAGATATCAAAGGTCGCGAGCAGATCTTAAAAGTGCATTTGAAAAAACTGCCAAATACCATTGCTGTCGATGCAGGCTCTCTTGCCCGTGGTACGCCTGGCTTTAGTGGTGCCCAGCTTGCTAACTTGGTCAACGAAGCGGCGCTGTTTGCTGCCCGTCGTAACAAGACTAGCGTCGATATGAATGACTTTGAAGATGCGAAAGATAAGCTGTATATGGGTCCTGAGCGTAAATCTATGGTGATACGCGAAGAAGAGCGCCGTGCAACCGCTTATCATGAAGCCGGTCATGCCTTAGTGGCTGAGTTGCTACCGGGTACAGATCCTGTGCATAAAGTCACGATTATGCCTCGTGGTTTTGCCCTTGGTGTCACCTGGCAGCTGCCAGAACACGACCAAACAAGCATGTATAAGACAAAAATGCTGAGCGATATCGCTATTTTGTTTGGCGGTCGTATTGCTGAAGAGGTCTTTATCAATCAAATGTCAACGGGTGCCTCTAATGACTTTGAACGTGCGACTAAAATGGCACGCGCAATGGTCACTAAATATGGGATGTCAGATGCGCTTGGTATCATGGTGTATGAGGATGATGACAGCTCGCAAGGTTACTTTGGTTCTAGTAGCCGTACGATTTCAGAAGCCACTCAACAAAAGGTCGATGAAGAAGTACGCCGTATGCTAGAAGAGCAGTATGATATTGCCCGTGAATTGATCGAAGGCAATCAAGAAAAAATGCATGCGATGGTTGATGCCTTGATGAAGTGGGAAACCATTGATCGAGATCAACTGCAAGATATCCTAGCAGGTGAAGACCCTCGGCCACCAAGAGTTTATCAGCATAACGAAGTAAACTTATCAAAAAATGATATCAAGACGTCTGGTTCAACACCGCCACCGTTACCAGCGATGTAATGAATCGATAGTTGATAGAAAAAGCCCTTTTTAATAAAGGGCTTTTTTTGTGGGTCTCATTTATGAAGGGTTTAGGACAGAGTAGGATTTACTGGTATCATAGATAAAATAGTAACAAACCGAAATTTCTTAAAAATTTACTTGTGATGGATGGATTATGTCCTTGTTTCAACCTTTACCCCCTTACAAGATAGTAAGTCGTGATAAAACCTTAGATTTATCGTCGCCACATGTTATGGGTATTCTGAATGTAACGCCAGATTCTTTCTCGGATGGTGGGCAGTTTAATGCCGTAGATAAGGCGGTGACGCACTGTCAAAAAATGATAGAAGAAGGCGCTAGTATTATTGATATTGGCGGCGAATCTACTCGTCCAAATGCGGATACTGTGGCCACTAATGATGAGATACAGCGTGTCGTACCCGTGGTTCAAGCAATCAGGCAGCAGTGCGGGAATGATATCTGGTTGTCTATTGATACCAGTAATCCAGCCGTGATGCAGGCAGCTTTTGAGGCGGGAGCTGACATTTGGAACGATGTACGTGCCCTAAAACGTGAGGGCGCGACAGCAGTAGCGGCTGAGCTTGATATACCTGTGATGCTCATGCATATGCGCGGTGAGCCAACGACGATGAACGATCTTGCGCAGTATGATGAGGTGGTTAGTGACGTGACGACAGAGCTTTTGGCGCGTATTCAGGAGGTAACGAGTCTTGGGGTCAAGCAGGAGAAAATCATCATTGACCCAGGCTTTGGTTTTGCCAAAAACTATGACCACCATTGTGCCTTGTTAAGTCAACTTGAACAGTTAAAAGTACTTGGTTTACCAATGATGTTTGGTATTTCACGTAAGCGTTTTTTAGCGGAAGTGCTTAGTAAAAGTGACGTAAAAGCAGTCGCTAACACTCAAGCAGTAGAGCGCGATGCAGTCGGGACTGCTGCTGGCATATTTGCGCTACAGCAGGGGGCCAGTATCATTCGTACCCATAACGTGGCGATGATGCAGCAAGCAGTGGCGTTGTGGCATCAGTTATCTACCTATCACGGTCGTTAGTAGCGCTTTGCGGTGCTTGGCACTTGAGGTTACTGTCTCATGCTATCACTATGTATCAGCCCGATCCAAAACTAAGATCAGTTTTCACAACCGCAGTAAATACACTAACAGAATCCCTCTAAATGAACGAGAATCTCTCTATGAATATCACTCAGCCTGAACCTACCAATGAGCAGCGCCGCATTATTTATCAGGCGCGTCGCGGACTAAAGGAATTGGATTTTTATATCGACCCTTATGTCAAAGAGCTGTATCTAACAGCAGATCCTGCCGAGCAAGAAACGTTTGCGCAAATGCTGACTCATGAAGATCCTGATTTGTTGGATTATTTTACCAATCAAAATCGTCCAGAAGATGAAGCAATATGGACGTTGGTCAATAAAATTAAAACGTGGCGTCATACCAAAGATTTGACGTAATGTAATGGTTAACGTTTTCTTTGGTGCTCATACATGACTTCAACAGCCCCATTGCGTATTGATACGGCTATCCAGCCGGCCAGCTACTTACGTTTAGTGCTGTATATTGGGTTAACCAGCGTTATGGTTGTACTTGCATGGCTTGCTTCTTTAGTTCTGTGGCAGTATGTGGTCATCTTAATAGTTGCTGCCGCTGTGACTATCTATCTGACATTCTCACGACCGATACTGTTGCACTTTAGTCAGCCACCGCTTAGTCAGCGTGTCGACAGACAGTGGCAACTCCTGATGCGTACTGGACGTGGTGATGAGCTATGGCAGGCACAACTAATCAATGTGCATCGCTATCAGTGGGCGATGAGCTTTGAGTTTACTATAGTAGAACCTTATAGGCGGCCTTTATCAGTGACAGTGTTTCGCGATCAAGTGGGTGCGGATCAGTGGAGAGAGCTGAATGTTTTAGCCAGTGTGAGCGCTGATAAAACAGGGTAAACACCGACTTTTTTCCGATAGTCGATTGCCTCTATAAGCTTACGCATGCCTACATGTCATAACAAAACACCTATCTCGGTGGTTATAGAGATTTGTTATATTGCAAGATAACGATAAAGCGTATCAGCCAACCGTCTTTTTCATCATGTGCTGATTAGTGATCAGTGTGGTTAGAAAGAAACAGTGGCTGATGACAATAACCAACAATATGACAAAAAAGGAGTGCGTTATGAGTTTATTAGGAAGTTTGGTGAGCCAAGTGGCGCGTAGTGCTATGGATCCAGAAGACGCACAGCGTAACCCGGTGAACCAACGTACCACCCCACGTCGGACTGGTGGTCTTGGAGATGTATTGGGTAGTGTGTTAGGCGGCGGCAGTCAAGCAGGGGGCTACAATCCAAGACAGTATGATCGCCAACCCGATAGTGGTTTTGGTCTAGACGATATTATAGGTGGTCTCGCTGGCGGCAATCAACGCGGCGGTGTAAGCTCAGGCGCTGGTGGCTTAGGAGATATCTTAGGCGGTGTACTGGGTGGTCAACGCACAAGAGGTGGATTTGGTGGTGGTAAAGGCATGCTAATCGCGGCCCTTATGCCCATGGTGTTAAGCTGGATCAAACGTAACGGCGGCCTCAGCGGAGCGTTATCCAAGATTACTGGCATGGGTTATGAAAAACAAGCCCGCTCTTGGATGAGTAACCAAGAAGATAATGACAACCTTGATCCAAATGAGGTCAGTCGTTTGTTTGATGACAGTGAGATTCAGCAAGTTGCTGCTCACACGGGTGCGAATGAGGCAGAGGTGCGTCAGGGGCTGGCTGAATTGCTGCCTGAAGTCATGAATCAGCTCACACCGAATGGCAACTTAGATAATGAAAGAGAGGCCAATGTAGAGATTGACCAGATCATGGGTCAATTGTCTAGTCGACTAAATACTTTAAAATAACTTTTTATTTTAACAAGCGCCCGTATGCTCGAAAATTCGTTAAAAAGAGTGCGTCTGATGACGTGCTCTTTTTTTATTGCCAATACAGCAGAGCCATTTCCACAGCATTATTGCTGCCTATCTACCTTATTATCTAAAAAGATATGTTAAAAATGGTGAACAATAATAAAACGGTTATATAAATCTTATAAGATGGTTGTACTATTCACTCAGTATGATTGATCCAACGCCGTTTTATAACGTTTGTACCCTTAAGGGTAGTTTGTAAAATATAACTGTCTGAGGGTAAAAACACATTTTAAGGATATTTCCTCATGCCATTTAAACCTATTCAAGCAGCTATTGCCATCTTAGTTGGTTTGATTATCTGGTTTGTTATTCCCGTTCCTACTGGCGTTACACCTGACGCGTGGCATATGCTGGCATTGTTCATTGGTACCATTGTCGCCATCATCGGTAAAGTGCTACCCATTGGTGCGATCGCTATCATTGCAGTCACACTCGTGGCGCTCACAGGCGTGACAAGTGATAGCCCCAAACAAGCCATTAGCGACGCATTATCAAGCTACTCAAGTCCACTGATTTGGCTAATTGGTATCGCGGTTATGATATCGCGTGGCTTGATAAAGACTGGCTTAGGTCGACGTATTGCTTATTATTTTATCTCTATTTTTGGCAAAAAAACCATTGGCGTGGCTTACTCTTTGACAGCAGCTGAGTTGATGATAGCACCCATTACGCCTTCTAATACGGCTCGTGGGGGTGGGATTATTCATCCCATTATGAATTCCATTGCGCACAGCTTTCATTCAACGCCAGAGGAGGGCACTCAAAACAAAATGGGTCGCTATTTGGCGATGGTTAACTACCACGCCAATCCCATTACCTCTGGCATGTTTATTACTGCTACTGCCCCCAACCCTTTAGTCGTGGACTTAGTTAATAAAATCACAGGTGGTGACATTCAGTTGTCATGGACGACGTGGGCGGTGGCGATGTTTGTGCCAGGTATGCTGTGTCTGGTTGTTATGCCATTAGTCATTTATATGATCTATCCACCTGATGTCAAAGTAACACCTGATGCCAAAGGTTTTGCAAAAGACAATTTAGCAGAAATGGGTCAAATAAATACTCAAGAAAAAATCATGCTTGGTGTATTTGGTCTAATGCTGCTGTTATGGGCGAACATACCTGCATTGATTTTAGGTGAGCCGTATAGCGTTGACGCGACTACAACGGCTTTTATCGGCTTGACGACCTTGATACTGACTGGCGTCCTGACTTGGGAAGATATTCTAAAAGAGAAATCGGCATGGGATACCATTGTCTGGTTTGGTGCGCTCATTATGATGGCGGCTTATCTTAACGAGCTCGGCTTGATCAGCTGGTTCTCAGGTAATATTGAATCTTTGATTGGCACAACTGGCGTAGGTTGGATAGGGGCGGTGACGATCTTGACCTTAGTATACTTATACATACATTACTTTTTCGCGAGTACCACTGCCCATATCACAGCACTGTTCGCCGCCTTTTATGCAGTAGGGCTAACTTTAGGGGCACCGCCGATGTTGTATGCGCTCATTTTGGCCGCAGCAGGTAATATTATGATGACGCTGACTCATTATGCGACTGGTACTGCGCCGGTTATCTTTAACTCTGGCTATGTGACGTTAAAAGAATGGTGGAGTATTGGTGCGATTATGAGTGTGGTCAACCTAGTTATTTGGATCGGTGCCGGTTTGATTTGGTGGAAAGTACTCGGCTATTATTAATAAAGAACCACGCCCTAAGTAACTGAAAATAAAAAAGTTTAAAGACAATCCGCTAAAAGCGCTCATCTAACGTCTCTAAGGTATAGTTGAGCGCAGCAAAGCAGATATCGGTCTTAAACCCTCTATATTGCAAAAACCGTAGCTGGCGTGCTTTGTCTTTTTGCTCAGTAGGAATGTCAGCACCGTACTTTTTGGTACGCGCTATGACAGCCAGTTTTAGCCAATCGACCCCGTCAACCGGCGTATCCGCGCTATCCTCTACAAATTCGCTAAACTCATCAGACTCTGCATTTGCCAGATCAATGAGCTCATCGATATTGCCTGGCATAGCGATTTTCTTACGATAAAATTCTTGCTTGATACGTCCGCGTCCACGACCTTTACGAATATTTTCACGTATTAGCATCAGTGTGGTACGGTAATCACTTTGATAGCCTTTTTCTGCAAACTCATCGAGCAGAGCATCTACCTTTTCTGGATCTTGTTCTTTATCGATCAGTTTTTGTTTAAGCTCAGCCTTACCATACTCACGGCGCGACAAATAATAAAAAGCCAACCAACGCAAACGGCTTTCAGCTTTGATGGCATCAATATCGGCCTGTCGTTGTTCGGGTGTGCGCAAGTAGGCTTTTAGTGCAGCTGGTAGATTGTCGGTTTGGTTGTCCGCTGCACGATCATCAGTCGCTGTTAGCGCAGGTAGGTGTTGCGAGCTGTCTACATATGGCTGGTCGTCAGTAGTGGCGGCACTATCGTCGTTATTGCCATGAACATTATGCTTAACTTCTGCCAGCATCTCTTTGATGCTCTGTGCTTTAGGTGGCTGATAAGTAGGCGCATCGCTAGGCTCAGGGGTAAAGTTAGCCGCTGGATGAAAGTGTTTTTTACGTCTTTTGGATTTGGAGGGTTTTTGATCCGTCGAGGAGGGTGTCTCGATAGTGTCTACATCAAAACTAGAATCGCTGGGCAAAGATGGCTTTTTGTCCGAATGGATTGAGCGCTTACTCGCTTTAGCTGTCTGTATGGGTTGGTCTTTATCGGTACGTTTAACAGATCTAGAGGAGTGAGAAGGCTTTTTTTGCGGGGTACGAGGAGTACTCGCTGAGTCGGTGTCCGATTCAGCGAGTATGTCAGCTAAGGTTTTAATGTTCATTATAAACCATGGGAACTGTTAACAATTAATGATGAAACCATTATTGTACAGGGTCAGAGACCAATTCTTCGTTGGCTTCATTAGCTTTGTCACTGTCTGCGGCTTTACTGTCGTTTTTCACCCCAAGCTTTTCGGCACGAATTTTGTCTTCGATCTCTTTAGCAATGGCAGGGTTCTCTTTTAAGAACAACACAGAATTGGCTTTACCTTGACCGATTTTTTCGTCGCCATAGCTGTACCAAGAGCCCGCTTTTCCGACCGCACCAATCTCGACACCCAAATCAATGACTTCGGCTAAGTGATTGGTTCCTTCACCGTAAGTAATCTCAAACTCAGCTTGGCGGAATGGCGGGGCCATTTTGTTTTTGATGACTTTGACACGGGTTTGGTTACCGATGATTTCATCACCGTTTTTGACCGCACCGATACGGCGGATGTCCATACGTACTGAGGCATAGAATTTGAGTGCATTACCACCTGTCGTCGTCTCAGGGCTACCGAACATCACACCAATTTTCATACGGATTTGGTTAATAAAGACCACCATACAGTTAGAACGTTTGGCGTTACCGGTGATTTTACGTAATGCTTGGCTCATCAAGCGAGCTTGTAGTCCCATATGCGAGTCGCCCATCTCGCCTTCAATCTCTGCACGCGGCGTTAAGGCAGCAACCGAGTCAATAACGATCATATCGATCGCTCCTGACCGTACTAGCATGTCGGTGATTTCAAGCGCTTGTTCACCATTATCAGGCTGGGAGAGCAACAAATCGTCAGTATTCACGCCAAGCTTGCGTGCATAGACAGGATCGAGGGCATGCTCAGCATCAATAAAGGCACAAGTGCCGCCTTGTTTTTGACATTCGGCAATGGCTTGCAATGTCATGGTGGTTTTACCTGAGCTTTCAGGACCATAGATTTCAACGATACGCCCTTTAGGCAGACCGCCGATACCAAGCGCAATATCGAGACCAAGAGAGCCTGTTGAGACCACATCAGCATCAAGAATGGCTGAGTCGTCACCTAGTTGCATAATGGTATTTTTACCAAACTGCTTTTCAATTTGACCTAATGCCGCTTTGAGGGCTTTGGCTTTATTGTCGTCCATACTGGATTCCTTGTTTGCAATAATGAATGTGAAACGATCAATTTTGATGCTATCTATAAAATATACGTACTACTCAAAATGATGGTTCAATAGGGCTGATTGCTACTTAGACAATAAGAGGCGACCAGCTCTAGCTAGAATAAATAGGGAATAATAGTGGTGATGTCGTCAGTCGTATCTGATGTATCACTCTACTATACAGTAAAATTAAATCACGAGAAAAGTAAAAATAAGTTCATGAAAAGTAGCGGTCATAGTGTAGGTTAAGTCACATTATGCGCATTAATTTTTAACGCAGATCGGTAGCGCTACTGGTTAGATATGGCAATTATAACAAAATCCAAGGATTACATAGAGGGTCAGACGACGCTAAACGACAATAACTGTCGCATGACTTAAGGCTACTGTTTGGTCTATAATTTTTGAGATGACTGAGAAGAAAGTAGAAGTTTTGGACAGGAAAAGGGGGTGGTTTGTCAATAGTTTTATGAGTTGTCCACAGTAAATAAAACGCTCAGATTTCCCTGTTGTGAAACATTATTGACTATAAAATTTTTTTTAAAAATATTTAAAATAATTTTTTATGAGTAAACGCTGGATTTAAGTATCTGATTTTTAATGATTTTTTTATTGTATAAAAAATGAACGATTTTACCTTGTCCTTTATGTTATCTAGGGATGTCTCTGTCAAGGGGTGACTTATACACAGGGTTATCCACAGCTTATGGGGAGAACTCATGAATCCCTTATAGTACCAATGTTTGCGCAGATAATTAACATAGGGCAATAAGTCTATAATATTTTTTTATACGAATGCAAATGTATTTTTATCGATATATGGACTGCTAGTCGTGATGTTTCACATATGACATTTTTATGAATTTTTCTCCCTAAATATTCTTATGCTCGGTGGTTTAAGGGATATGGCCAAGAAATGAGGCAATAATCTTATGTAATTTAGTAGAGAGCGGGCGAACAAGTACAAAAAAGCGGCTAGATAATTTAGCCGCTAGAGTGAAAATCTATTGAGGATAAGCCGTTCGCGTTAATCTTTAATATAGATTAAGTCCCACACCCCATGTCCACGCTCTAAACCACGACGCTCGAACTTGGTCATTGGACGAAAGTCAGGACGGTCAGTGAAATTGCCCGCACCTGCTTGATTGGTTAATCCGGCAAAGTTATCTAAAACGTCAACCATCCAAAAAGCGTAGTGCTCCCAGTCAGTGGCGGTATGGAACCAGCCGCCTTGTTTTAAGCTACGAGTGACAATGGTCATACGTTCAGGACTGACGAAACGACGCTTGTAATGACGTTTCTTTTGCCATGGATCAGGGAAGTACAGTTGAATACGATCGATATGATTTTCTGGCAATTGTTTGAGCAGTTGAATGGCATCACCGTTGATAATTTTCACATTGGTCAAACCTTGAGTCCCTGCCATGTAAGCGCATTTACCAATGCCAGGCTCATGTACTTCGACACCAACGAAATTACGGGTCGGTTCGGCTGCTGCCATCTCGATGAAAGAATCACCCAGTCCAAAACCAATCTCTAGCGTAAGCGGCGCTTCACTGCCGTTGGGGCTGTCGGTAAATAGTGAACGCAAGTTATCAATACCATCGAGATTGCCGTCACCGAAACTGTTATTGACCAGATAATCGGCAAACTCTGGCGCAGTCAGTGCCAGTTCAGCGTTTTTATTCATGTGCGTACGCCGCTTCATAAACGTGTTGACAATACGTAGGTGTTTGTCAGTGGCTGGCTCTGTTTCACTATCGGCACTGCTGTCGATATGGGTATGTTGCTCAGTGCTATTAAGGGCTTGCTCATCAGTTGTATTACTACTAGTGATGTTATCGTTGATATCAGGATGTTGACTCATAGGATTAATAAGGCTTCGTTAGGTGGGTGAGGTTGGTTCATTATAAGTCAAATCGGTACAACTGTGAACGTACAATCTTGTTTTAGCAGGCTTTTGGCTGACTTCCATGGTTGCTCTATGCTATACACGAGTTTTGACATTATCATATAATAGTCGTTGATAGAGTCATTTTTGAGTCCAACAGAGTGTACTGCCATGCTATTTATCGAGACGGATTCGCCGCCACCGTTTTATCAAGAACAGCTAACGCCTACGAAGCGCCAACAGCTAGACAAGTGGTTTATTGGCCATCGTAGCCAGCGTTACTATCTTAAACGCTTTGAGCAATTCGATCAGCAAGGTTATCTGTCGCCAAAATGGCACTGGGCTGCATTTTTTATTACCTTTCCTTGGCTGCTATATCGTAAGCGTTACATGGATGCCATTGTCTATAGTGTGGCAGGGTGGTCTTTTATCCAGCTTAACGTGGCCATTGTATTGGTGGCATTTGAGTTTGCGGCGATGTCTTATATTCCTGATGCGTACCAGATGGCGACACGTATAGGCATTGCGGCCATTATTTGGCTATTTTGGTCATTTATGGTGGCTCGCTGGACGGACGCTTATTATTATCGCATGGCAAGGCGTGAGATTGCTGACGCTATCAATGACTATCCGCGAGATGAGGCCGCGCAACAAGCACATCTACGCCGAGAGGGTGGGGTGAGTTTATTTGGGTTGGCGTTAGGATTTGGTTTTTTTGCCTTTGCTTTAATGGTCATCAAGGTGCAGTTTTTACCTATTATCGCTAAGCCAAAAGCCAATGAGGTATTGTTTGACACCTATGATGTCGCCAAAACGACACAAAACCGTGTGGCACTGATGTATCAGAAAACAGGACGGTGTCCAGTGAATCTGCCGCTTAATACCGAGACTCAGCAGATACGCATTGAGATCGATAACAAAGCGGCTGGCGTAGCAGAAACCGACTGTGCGGTGATTGCCACGATACGAAACGTCAAGTTTCCTATACGCTACCTCAATGATCAGACACTCGTTTTTTATCATCTACCAGAGGGTGATAGCTGGGACTGCATGAGTTCATTGAATAAAAAGCTAGCACCGAAGAGCTGCAATGAGGACATGCCCTAGCCATTACAGTGAGTTTTTAGAATCAGTGGCGATGTCCTCTTTATCATCAACGGGTGTCGCTTGGCTTTTTAGGGCATCATAAAAATCGCTCAAATCCATCTTTCGAGCTTTATCGATATCTTCATCAAACAAACTCTCAAGCTCTGCCATTGCTGACTGTGCTGATTCGATCATGCTGGCTTCATCGTCATAAATAGCTTGCTGACGTTCAATCAAGTCATCATCGTAGTCACGGAATGTTTGTACCGTTTCGCGAGCTTTTTCGGGTGAGATACCCAGCAGCTGTAGTGACTCTCGCGACATGTCTAAAGAAGACAAATATGTCTCACGCCAGATGTGACGCACCCCAACCTCACGTAAACGGTAATAGTGCTGGCGGTCACGCGCGCGCGCTAACACAATCATCTCAGGATAGTTTTTACGCAAGTACTGCGCCGTTGTGATAGAACGCTCTAAATCATCAATAGCAAGAATGAACACACGGGCTTTTTTAATACCCGCGGCGCGTAATATTTCTGGGTTTTTTGGATCCCCATAATAGACTTGGTTACCAAACTTACGGACAAAATCGACGCGATTTGCCGAGCGCTCAATGGCGGTAAACTCGATATTATGCATACGCAGCACACGACCGATGATTTGTCCGACGCGGCCAAAACCGGCAATAATGACCTGATGTTCATGATCTGGAATGGTGTCGTATTCGCGGCTTGGTTTGCTTTTGGCAAATAAAGGCTCACCCACTTTTTCTAACAATAAAAATGCCAGTGGTGTGAGTGCCATCGAGATGGTTACGATAAGGTTAAGCGTGTTTGCAAGCTCGGGTCGTAAGACATTTTGGGCGGTCGCGACACTGAATAAGACAAAGGCGAATTCACCGCCTTGGGCTAGCGTGACGCCTAGTCTGATACTGGTCGGCCAGCGATTGCCAGATATTTTTGCAATCGCCGCGATGACACCGAATTTGATAAACATCAATGCCACCGCACAGCCAATAATAAAGAGAGGTTGTGCCAAGATGAGTTTGACATCGGTCAGCATACCGACCGACATAAAGAACAACCCTAGTAGCAACCCTTTAAAAGGCTCGATACTGGCTTCTAACTCATGGCGATACTCAGAATCGGCCAGCAACACGCCTGTTAAAAATGCCCCTAGCGCCATCGACAGACCAATCTGGCCCATCAAAATAGACACACCCATGACGATAAACAGTGCCACGGCAGTCAATAATTCAGATGCCCCACTTGACGCGACAAATTTAAAAAACGGCCGGATAATATAACGACTAGCAAAAATGAGGCCGGCAAAAACAGCAAAAACCTTACCAAAGTAAATCAAGTCGTAGCTTTGTTCACGCACCCCTGATAGGAATGGAATGACCGCTAGAAGGGGGATAACTGCAATATCTTGGAACAACAAAATCGTAAACGCTTCTCGGCCGTGGGTGCTTGAAAGCTGCTGTTTTTCGGTCAGTATTTGGAGCACAAAAGCAGTGGAAGAGAGGGCAAGACCGAAGCCGACAATAAAAGCCGTATCTAGTGGTAAAGTAAAAAACTGTATTAACAGCCACATCAATAATGCGCCGGTAAGACCAACTTGTAGGCCACCTAGCACGAATATCGAGCGCCGTAATGCCCAAAGCCGTGAAGGCTGTAGCTCAAGCCCGATGATAAACAGCAGCATGACCACGCCAAATTCAGAAAAGTGCAATAAGCTCTCTGCATCGCCCGCCACATCTAAGCCACTTGGGCCCAATATAAGCCCTGTGATGAGATAGCCCAACACAGTAGCAATCCCAAAGCGTTTGCCCAAGGGTACAAAAAGTAATGCTGCCCCCAAGAAAATCGTAGCTTGTAACATTAAGTTTGGTGAGCCGGCGGCGGCAGCGAACATCTTGTATCCTTAATGGTGGCAATCAAGTGAGCAATATAAAGCGGTGGTAGCAAAAACGATATGGCGACGACGTAAACTATTTTTTGCGGTAAATTTTCCAAATGCCGTTGTCTGCGATTGGGTTGTTATACGCATCATTACGACGCTTACGCGGAGTCTGCCGACTGTCTACGATTTTAAAGTCAGGCAAGGCATGGACAATCAGGCCAGTACGATAAAAGCGCACCCGTTCAGGCTCTAGCATCTCGCCTTTACTATCACGGCAAAAAACATAAGCACGTAAATCAATAAATTCACGGTGCGCGACCAAACGCGCTTCATCATCACTATCAAACACGGCTGCCATACGGGCAACTTCGTCAACCGTGTAATCACCACATTTATCAGTAAGCGCGCCTACCGAGCCAAAGCTTTTGGATTCTTTGGCACGGGTCTTGGTCAGATGCAAGCGTTGCACATGATAAATAAACTGCGGAATCTCAAGGCTGGCAGGTAGCGGCAGATAGTCAGGTGGTAGATTGGCAGCCGGATAAAAAGCCAGTGCACGCGCCAGCAAAGGCTGCCAGCGCTGTTGATAAGCTTGGACCTCGGCTAAGTTACCTTCATAAATCGGCATGTCACGAATTTGCCGCAAAATATCCGGCGGAAACTGTTCATTACGAAAGCTGGCAATGTCTTCTTGCAGCGTTGAGAGCAAAACTTTGGCGTGTTTTTTGCCATCCTTTGACGTAGGGTCTTCGATATGATCTGGGGCGACAAAGGGCGCTGAGCGTTTAGACATAGTGATACATCATCAATAGATAGGTAAAAATGCTAATAAATGTGGTGGCTTAAGTCAAACGACGTTCCGCTTGATTGCTTGTTATTACTAATCAGTCTTTATTATAACCACATAATCTCGCTTAATTTTCGTTTTTTTTATGGCTTAGTGATTGTGCCCTATGTGTTTGTTACTGTCAGCGGGCTGCTTTGAGATATCACAAACTAAGGCATCACTATGTGTTTCGGTTTGTGGGTGCGACAAGCTTTCGACCTGAATGGTGGCGTGATGGATACCAAGATCGAGTAAGCTTTGTTCTAGACTGGCAATCAACACGCTTGATTTATGAATACTCATGTCGCCGTCGACAACGATGTGACAAGATAAGGCGTTTAAGCCGCTAGTAATGCTCCAAACATGAAGGTCGTGGACGGCATTTACCTGAGGGTGAGTAAGCAGTTTTTGTTCGACATCGACTAACGATATATGAGCAGGCGTGCCTTCCATTAAGATGTGCACTGAGTCACGGACCACACGGTAACCGCTCACTAATATCAGGATGGCAACCACTACCGAGGCTACCGCATCCGCCCATACCCAACCAAATCCCATCATCAGTAAGGCTGCGATGATAGCGGCGACTGACCCTAGTAAATCACTCAATACGTGCAAGTAAGCACTCTGCATGTTGAGATTAACCGGCTCTTTATTGTCAGCTGACTGGCTATCATTTGTCCCATGACTGTGCCCGTGAGCGTTACTACTGCGGCTACCTCGATGCATGAACCACGCCACCAAAATGTTGACCAACATACCGATAGTCGCAACGATCAGCATACCTTGCGTCGCAATTTCAGGGGGTGAATTGAAACGTTTGATCGCTTCATAAAAAATCATTAGAGCGATGATAACCAGCGTAGCACCATTTAAGGTAGCGACTAAAATCTCAAAGCGCTTATAACCAAAGGTCTTTTGGTGAGTGGCTGATTTTTCGCCAATCTTAAACGCCATTAGGGTGGCACCAAGGGCTATCGCATCGCTTAGCATGTGACCGGCATCTGATAATAGCGCCAAGCTGCCTGTGAGCCAGCCACCGATGGCTTCGATAAACATGTAGCCAGTAATGATAAGAAAGCTAATCAGTAACGTTCGTTGATAGCCTTTAGTGTCTCTCGGGGCTGTTGTCTGTTCTAAATGGGCATCGTGATCATGATTGTCTTGCCCTGCATGCGTATAGTTAGGGTACTCACTATCTTGATGTGTGTGCGTATCAGTAGCACCCTGATGAGCAGGATTATTTTGCCTCGGGTTTGAATTTTCTGATTTCATAACAACACTCAAGTTTCTGACGTTACATTAAATAATCCATACTTGTACGGCACACGGAAGCTATCTGCTAATCAAGCAGGCCAAACAGCTGTTATAAATTTAACACAGTCGAGTATGAGAAACTGTTACCCCGAAGTAAAAATAACACCGCGGCGCCCGATGATTACTTTACAGTGCTTTAACTACCAACCCACAGGGTCAATATCCAAAGTAAGCTTGAGGTATTTAGCGCTTGGCAGGGCAAGTACGGGTTGCCACCATTGGCTGAGTACATGATGTAAGTGGCGACGATCTTTGCCTAAGAGCAGTAGCTGTACATGGTAGCGGCTGTTCTTTTTACTCATAGGCGCATCGATAGGCCCCAGTACGGCCAGTTTATGGGCGTTTGGTAAAATGGCAATCGCATCTTTGAGCGCTTGCGTGGTGGCCGCAAGCGTTTTGCCTTCACAGCGTATCAGCGCGGCATGACTATGCGGGGGTAAGCCCATCATTTTGCGTTCTTGCAGCAACTCACGAGCAAAGGATAAATAGCCATCTTTGACCAGTTTTAGTAACAGCTCGTTGTCAGGTTGCAAGGTTTGAATCAGCACGCGTCCGGCCTTGTCACCGCGGCCCGCGCGGCCTGCCACCTGAATCATCAGCTGGGCGGTATGCTCGGGCGAGCGAAAGTCTGCGGATAAAAATCCACGATCGGCATTGGGTAGGCAGACGAGGGTGACATTGGGAAAGTGATGACCTTTGGCAACCATTTGCGTGCCGACCAGTATCGCAGGCTTGCCTTCATTGATACGCTGATAAATGTTTTCCCAGCTGTCTTTACGCCTTGTCGTATCGCGATCGATTTGAATAATGGGGTAAAGCACCTTACTGGTTTGCGGATTGGCAAAAATCGCGTGTAAGTTTTCACTCAGCCTTGTGGTGCCCATCCCTTTAGCGTCTAAATTTTGACTGCCGCAGTCTGGGCAGACAGTCGGAATATAGGCTTGCCAGTCGCAATGGTGGCATTTTAAATAGGCGTTGTTTGCGTAGTGGCGATGCTGCGCTTGGCTGTTGTAGTGTACCGTTAGATGAGCATCACAGCGCGGACAATCTGCCTGCCAACCGCACGCTTCGCATAATAGAACAGGCGCATAACCGCGACGGTTTAAGAAAATTAATACTTGGTCGCCTGCCTCGAGCGTTTGCCGTATTGCTCCGATTAGCGCATCTGTCAGTCCTGTGTCATAGCGTGTGCCATCGTTCGTGGTTTGTTGATGGGTGCTTTGTAGACGGGCGTCAATGAGCTGCATGGATGCAGGCTTAGCATTACCAGGACGAGTTTGCAGTTGGTACTCAACGAGCTTGCCGTCATCGACTAACTTTAAATGCTCAAGAGAGGGGGTGGCCGTACCTAGCACGACAGGAATACGGTACTGCGAGCCGCGATAAAGGGCGACATCAGCAGCATGATAGCGCAATGTGTCTTGTTGCTTATAAGAACCATCATGCGCTTCATCAACAATGATAAGGCCCAAATCTGCGAAGGGGTATAGCACGGCTGATCGTGTACCGATGATGATTTGGGCATGTCCAGTGCGGCAATCTTGCCACCCTTGTAAGCGATGGGTATTGTTCATTCCCGAATGTAACAAGACGATATGGGCGGCAAATCGACTGGCAAAGCGCGCCCGCGTCTGCGGTGTAAGGCCAATCTCGGGCACTAAGATCAGCACTTGTTTGCCAGCTTCTAATACGGCTTGCATCGCTTGTAGATAGACTTCGGTCTTACCACTGCCGGTAATGCCATTTAATAAAAACCCCGCGTAGCGTTTAGCGTCATGGGCAGCAACAATAGCGTTAACCGCAAGCTGCTGCTCATCATTGAGATCTAGGGGCATTTTTGCTAACGTCACAGGCGAGGACGCTTGTTTTGGTTGAATATAACGCTCGATCAGGCCTTTGTCTTCAAGCGTTTTTAAAAAATTGCGCTCCATGCCTTCTAACAGCAGTACATCTTCACTAGCGCCATGTTCGCCATGTAGTTTTAGCATGTCAAATTGCTGTTTTTGCTTTTTTGCGTTGGCGCGAAAGTCATCATCAGTGACATGTGGCAAAATTCGCCAGTGCGTAATCAGCAAATCTAACGGTTTGCCTTGACGAACCAAGCTTGGCAAGATGACCGCTAAGACGTCACCAAGTGGGTAGTGGTAATAACGCGCAAGCCAATCGGCCAGTTTTAGCATACGGTCATCTAAAATAGGCTCAGCGTCTAGACATTTACTAACGGGCTTAAGCTTATTGAGTGGTACGCTACTGTCGGCTTCAGAGACATGAGTAACGACAATACCGATTAAGGTTTGGCGACCAAACGATACCTCGACGCGGCTACCAATTTGCGGTAACAGCACATGTGGCGAGACGCTTGTTTCTGCCGGTAGGCTATAGTCAAACACCCGATAAAGGGGCACAGGCAGCGCAACTTGTACCAACATAAATGAAGCTTGCAACCGTATTGATTTAAAGTGGAGTTGAATTACAAAAAGTAATCAGGGTCTAGTAAAGTTACAACGCCAAACTCAGTAAAAAACAGTTTGAATAAATACAATATAATATCATAAGCCTATTTGCTACTGTTAAGAAATCCGAAGACGAGAGTAAAGAGTGGTTACGAGAATATTGCTGAAGCTAGGAGGGCCATTATTGATTATATTTCGTACTGTTATCCAAACGTGAGACCGCGCCGCTTTAATGACTATTTACCACTAGCAGAAAAGGAAAGGATTTACTTCAATAAAAATCTCTTATCAGCCGTCTTAAATTTGTTGACCACTACACTTTTGTCTTTAAATGTGTAAGAGTTAACAAGGTAAAAATGTTGTCTGGTACAATCCATATAATATAGAGAAACAAAATTATCATTTTACAGAAAATATGAGGAATTTATTATGAAAGATCTAGCGCGTGAATGGAGAGAGTCTGGTATTGAAGAGGGGGATATTGTACTGGTTCATAGCAGCACCAGAAGAACTTTCAGGAGATATTTAGAAAAAGGAATCAAATTAACGCCAGTAGATATTCTAGATTCGTTGTTAGAAGCGGTTGGAGAATCTGGGACTTTATTATTGCCTTTGTTCAACTTTGATTTTGCGACTAAAGGTTTCGATATCAATAGTACACCTTCACACATGGGCGCATTGACTGAAGCCGCAAGGAAACATCCTAATTCTATAAGAACTGGTCATCCAATATATTCTTTTGCAGTCATCGGCGCGCAATCTGATAAGTTTAAAGATATTAATAATTTTAGTGGGTACGGTGCTGATTCTCCATTTGCCGTATTACGTGAGATGGGGGGCAAAATAGCTGTATTAGATTTACCGGATCAAGACAGCATGACCTTTTATCATCATGTAGAAGAGATGCATGAGGTGGATTATCGTTATCACAAAGTATTTAATAATACCTACACAGATACCATAGGTAAGACTACACCAAAGGACTACGGACTATTTGTTAGGAATGTTGAAAAAGGTGTCGAAACTCATGTTAACCCCACAGGCGAACTGATGTGGGACGCAGGTCTATATAGTGGGTTTAGACCGGGCGAAGGCTCTGGATTAAGAGTCATACCAGCGCAAAAAGCTTATGAGTTTACTGCAAATATTATAAATTCTGGTAAAGCTAAAGGTAACCTATATCGTATCGAAGGTGAAGAATAAAATGGAAAATTTAAGTATAGAAGACCTTGGTGTCGATATGCACAACCTTTGTACCAAGCTTTTTCCTATTTGCCGCAGTATAACGGGAGATGGCTTTCGCAAGTCTTTAAACATTATAAAAACCGACCTAGATTTACAAAAATTAGAAGCTTTTGAGGTACCAACAGGGACTAAATGTTTTGATTGGGAAGTTCCAAAAGAGTGGAATATTCAAGACGCTTATGTCATTGCCCCAGATGGGAGTAAAATATGTGATTTTAAGGTCTCTAACCTTCATGTACTCAACTATTCCATACCCATAGATAAAGAGGTTTCTCTTGAAGAGTTGCAAGAGCATCTTTATTCTCTGCCAGATCAGCCGACGGCCATACCTTATATTACCTCTTACTATAAAGAACGTTGGGGTTTTTGTCTCTCTCAAAATGAGAGAGATAAACTGGTTCCTGGTCAGTATAAGGTTTATATAGATAGTGAATTAAAGGACGGTAGTCTTACCTACGGAGAGTTAATTATTCCAGGTAAAACCAAAGAAGAGATATTTATATCGACCTACTTATGTCATCCTTCGATGGCAAACAACGAACTGTCGGGTCCTGTGGTAACGGGTTTTTTAGCAAAGTGGCTTCTAAGCTTAACGTCTAGAAAGTACACTTACCGGATTGTTATCATTCCAGAGACCATAGGCTCAATTACTTATCTCAGTCGCAACTATAAACAGATGAAAGAAAACGTTATCGCAGGCTTTAATGTGTCATGCATTGGCGATGATAGAGCTTACTCTTATTTACCTTCTAAAGAAGGTGACACCCTTGCAGATTTAGTAGCAACTCATGTTTTAAAATACTCTCATCCAGACTTTGTTAGATATTCGTTCTTAGGGCGTGTTGAACATTGGCGACAAATTGATGGCAAAAAAAATAGCGAACGGTTAATCTTTAAGTTCTCACACAAAAAAGATATCGTTCGCTATGCCTCG
>JGI24025J20009_10000185_pt1 | contig 48241 bp, 43 predicted proteins | sample Cruoilmetagenom3_FD_20009 | JGI IMG/M metagenome (IMG submission 20009)
CGACGAGCCGCAATGAAGTTCAATTCGCTAGCCGCGCGCCTTATATTAGTGGCTTGTTTCTCGTTCGGGCTGGCTCTGGGTACCATCAGCTTTGTCCTCAGCACCCAGTTTAGCCGGTATTTTGAAGACAGGGTATACGCCGAACTCGCCGCGCATCTTGACCAGCTTGCCGCCAATATCGATTTTGATGCAGAAGGCAACATTGTTGTTAAGCCGTTGCCGGACCCGCGCTTTGAAGTCCCCTTTAGCGGTCTTTATTGGCAGATTCGGTATGAAGGCCACCCCAACGCGGTTTCGCGTTCACTCTGGACCGGAGGCATTGCTGTGCCATCACCGGAAACCGCGGGTGCTTTGACACGGACTTCTTTGCTTTCTTCTACAGGAGAGCCGTTGCTCGCCTTGAGTCGCGTACTTTTGGTGGGTGACGATGCCGAGCCGAACCGTTTGGAACTTGCGACAGCTATTGATCAATCCGAAATTCAACTCGCGGCCATGGGGTTTCGCGCCACAATGCTGCGGTGGATGCTGATCATATTCATCGGCCTGTTTACCGCTGCCTGGGTGCAGGTAAAGCTCGGCTTGGCCCCCCTCGAGACACTGCGCAAAAAGGTTGAAAGTGTCCGAAGTGGAAACGTCCGCCGCCTCGAAGGCCACTTTCCGGCGGAAGTGCAGCCTTTGGCTGACGAGGTGAACGAGTTATTAGAACTCCATGATCAAACAGTTTTGCAGGCCCGCGAGCGCGCGAGTGATCTGGCCCACGGCCTTAAAACTCCGCTCACAATCATCAATACGATCGCACGTGACCTTACCAAAAATGGCCAGCCCGCTGCGGCTGATGAAATAAATTCCCAAATCGCTTCGATGTCTCACTTTATTGAAAGAGAGTTGGCACGGGTTCGAACCCGCACACCCAACCAGACCGAAAGCCCGGCAAAGCCTGTGGCCGAAAAAATGCTCAAAGCCATCAAGCGCTTTCCGCGTGAAACCCCGCTGGAATGGCAATTCGAAATGCCTGACGACTTTTCCAGCCCATTTGACGCGCATGATCTTTCGGAGTTGCTCGGCAACTTGCTCGACAATGCCCGGAAATGGGCGCGATCTACCGTTCGTTTGAGTGCAGGCACAAGGCCGGATGGCGTGCGCTTTATAAGAATCGAAGATGACGGAAGCGGCGTTGAAAAGGGTGAATTGGCGCTCCTTGGTAAACGTGGGCAACGGTTGGACCCATCCGCACAGGGCAGCGGCTTGGGCTTGGCGATCTGCGCAGACCTCGCAGCCCATTACGGAGCCGATCTGGTTCTGGACCGCTCCGAACTCGGGGGGCTGGAGATATCTATCAGCTGGCAGTAACCGCAGAAACCAAGGCCTCAAGGGCTGCTTTCAAACGGCCCCGCGGGCAGGCGATGTTAAGCCGGGCAAACCCGCGCCCTTCTTCACCAAATGCGATTCCACGGGTAAGCTGCATATTGGCCTGTTCCCGCAAAAAAGGATGAAGTTCCACCGGGTCCATGCCTAGTTTCCGGAAATCCAGCCACATTAAAAATGTACCCTCCGGCACCCGGGATTCGACCTGAGTATCGGCGAGCATGTCGACCACCAGACGGGCGTTTGCCTCAAGGTATTTGAGGGCCGCATCAAGCCACGGGCCGCCACCATTATAGGCCGCTACCATGGCCGCCGAGGCAAAGGCGTTGTTTTTATTCACCGTCAAGCGACTATTCTCGGCCTGCAAAGCGGCGCGCTTTGTGTCGTCTGGAACAATCGTGAACGCCGCACCACATGCTGCCAGGTTAAACAGCTTGGCCGGTGAAATACTGGTGACGCTATTCCGGGCATAGGCCTCGCCAAGGCTGGCAAAAGGCGTGTATTTATGGTCTCCGAACGAGAGTCCGCCGTGAATTTCATCGCTGATTACCAGCACGCCATGCGCGGCGCAAATATCGCCCAACCGCCGCAACTCNTCGGCCCGCCAAACCCGGCCAACCGGATTGTGCGGGTTNCATANCAGCATGATTTTNGCGCGTGGATCGGCGGCTTTCTTGGCAAGATCTTCAAAATCCATGCGATAATCGCCGTCAGATTCGATCAACGGATTGCTTAGGATTTCCCGGCCGTTTTCTGCCACTATATCATAGAAGTCAAAGAAAACAGGGGGCTGCACGATGAGCTTGTCGCCCGGATCACTGAGGGCGTTAATGGCCATCGACATTGAGTTGAGAACATTTGGCGCCCGCAAAATGTGATTTGGGTCAACCTCCCAATTGTGCCGCTCGGTGAGCCAGCCTGTGAGCGCNGGTATCANATCTTCCGGCACGGCTTCATAGCCAAACACNCCGTGGTCCAGCCGCGCCTGCAAAGCCTCAAGCACCACCGGCGGTGCCTTGAAATCCATATCGGCAACCGAGGCGGGGAATAGGTCCATCCCGTCTGCCCCCAAAACCATCTTGTGCCACTTGAGAGCCGGCACCGCGCGCCTGTCGATCTCTTCATCAAAGTTGAATTTTTGCATATTCCGGCTCCCGAGGTTTGCGACACGATATTTCGGTAGCTGCCGAAGTGTCAACTTCCAGTCGTTGCATATTTGCGCCAACGCGCTACAAATCCTTATGGATCAAAAAACCGCAATTCCCGTTTTCAAAGCCTTGGCTCAGGATTCCCGCCTCGCAGTCTTCAAAATGCTGGTGGTTGAAGAACCAATTGGCCTTCCCGCCAGTGAGATCGCACGACGGCTCAATATATTGCCCTCCACTTTGTCGGGCCACCTTTCGGTGCTGCACCATGCCGGGCTGGTGACATCAAAACGAAAAAGCCGGGAGATCATCTACCGCGCCCGGCTCGGCCGCATCGGCGCGTTGGTGGATTTCCTGCTGGTGGATTGCTGCAACGGGCAAGAAACAGAGTGCGCCGCGATATTTCCGCGCGAACGCCTCTAGCGCCTTGCCCAGCGGCTTAAAGAACGCTATCCCGACTCTAGGCAAGTAAAGGAATTGAGCATGGACGACCCGCAACTTCTCGTGACCACAGACTGGCTGGAGAAGCATTTAGATGCCCCTGATGTGCGGATAATCGATGCCAGCCTCGTACTCCCCGGTGACCCGCGTGATGTGAAAGCCGAATACGAAGCCTGCCACATCCCCGGCGCGCGGTATTTTGATATTGATGACATCGCCGATTCGCGCTCTGACCTGCCGCATATGGTGCCNCCGGTTGAGAAGTTCATCTCGAAAATNCGGGCTATGGGCATTGGCGATGGCCACCGTGTTGTGGTCTATGACACNAATGACGCNCTGTTTTCAGCGGCGCGGGCATGGTGGATGTTCAAACTTTTCGGCAAAAACGATGTTGCGATCCTTGACGGAGGCCTGCCCAAATGGCTCAAAGAAGGTCGGCCAACCGAGGATATGCCGCCGATGATGCGGGACCGCCACTTCACCGCGCGGCGCAATGCGGCGCTGATCCGTGATGTGACCCAAGTCGCCTCGGCCTATAAACTCGGGGATGCCCAGATCATAGATGCCCGCTCGCCAGCCCGCTTTGCCGGNGNAACTGACGANCCNCGNGAAGGCGTGCGGCGCGGCCGAATTCCNGGCAGTTTTAATATCTATTACAAAGACCTCACCGGACCACATGGCACTTTGCTGCCGCTTGATGATCTTCGCGAGATTTTTGANGATGAAGANATTGATCTGACCAAACCGATCATCCTCACTTGCGGCTCTGGCGTTACCGCCTGCTCGCTGGCGCTGGTGCTGGAAATGCTGGGACATCATCAATGGTCGGTCTATGATGGCTCTTGGTCCGAGTGGGGCGCTTATGACGAATTGGCGATTGAAGACGGATGGTAGAGTATACGATCACATATCTGGAGATGCAGGCGCGGCCCACCTATCCGCGCCCACACCAACCGCTCGGCCATCAGGCCGCGCTATTCCACGCCGAAAACCCTCCTGTCTGGTATTTTCTCAACCTTTACGATGCTGTAGGCAGCCAGTATCTCTGGACCGATAAACACGCCGAAAGCGAAGACGAGCTACGCGCCTTTGTACAGCACCCGAAAATGGCGCTTTATACGCTCATCCGCCAAGGCTGGCCTGCCGGATTTTTCATGCTGGATAACCGCGAAGCGGGCGTTTGTGACCTAGCCTATTTTGGCCTCGTACCAGAGATGGTCGGGCAGGGTTTGGGCAAATTCCTGATTCAAGAAGCGGTGCACATCGGGTGGGATACCCAAGGCACCGAAAAAATGACCGTTAACACCTGCACGCTCGACCACCCGCGTGCCCTTGCGCTGTATCAAAGCGCCGGCTTTGAGCCTGTGCGACAAGAACACAAAACCCGCGACTGAAAAGGACTCAGCGATGTTTGAAACCCTGAAACAACCGGCCCCAGATAAAATTATTGAACTCATCAGCCTGTTTGCCGCTGACGAGCGCGCCGACAAGCTCGACCTCGGCGTCGGCGTTTACAAAGACGAGAACGGCAAAACGCCCGTAATGCGCGCCGTAAAAGAAGCCGAAAAACGCCTACTCGAAAGTCAGGAAAGCAAATCCTATATTGGCTTGCTGGGCGATCTTTCTTATGTGGATGCGATCCGCGATCTGGTGCTGGGGGATACGGTTGAGGCCGGTCGTGTATGCGGGGCGCAGCAGCCCGGTGGTACCGGGGCCATCCGGCAGATTTTCGAGCTGATCAAATCTGCCAATGCGGGCGCAACCGTCTGGATCTCAAACCCGAGCTGGCCAAACCACGAAGCAATTTTGAAATATCTCGGTATGAATGTCGGAAAATACCGCTATTTTGACGAAGCCACCTGCGGCGTTGATTTTGCCGGAATGAAAGCCGACCTTGAAGGTGCTGTTGAGGGTGACGTGCTGTTGCTGCACGGCTGCTGCCATAACCCGACCGGTGCCAATATCACCGAAGCCGAATGGGCCGAGGTCACCGACCTTGCGCTCGCCAAAGGTTTGGTTCCGATGGTCGACATCGCCTATCAGGGCTTTGGCGACGGGCTGGAAGGTGATACCAAAGGACTCCGGATAATGGCGGCGCGCGTGCCGGAGATGCTGATAGCGGCGAGTTGCTCGAAAAACTTCGGCTTGTATCGCGACCGCGTCGGGGCCTCCTTGATTATTTCCAGGGATGAAAAGGAAAACGCGGTCAACAAAGCCAATTTGGCAGGGTTGAACAGGGTGAACTTTTCGTTCCCGCCAGACCACGGCGCCAAGGTTGTGTCGATCATCATGAATGATGACGCGCTGCGCGCTGATTGGANAGCCGAACTGGAAGACATGCGCCTCAGCATGCTCGACCTGCGCCAAGGGCTGGCCGACGCGCTTCGTCGCGCGACCAATTCCGACAGGTTTGATTTTNTNGCNGAGCATCGCGGCATGTTCTCCCGCCTCGGGCTAACGCCCGAGCAGGTGATGCAGCTTCGCACCGATCATGGGGTTTATATGGTGGGTGACAGCCGGATCAACATTGCGGGCTTGCCACGCGAAGGGCTGGACAATTTCGCCAAAGCGATTGCGGCTGTGATCTAACCTATTCGGTTGCGCCCGAAGCCGCTTCGGGCGCACCACCACTTTGCTGACTTCGCAAATATGTTTTGCACAACACCGTGGCATGCAACTCATAAGTGTACACATTCGATCTCTAGCGAAGCCCCCTCCGTTCATGTAGAGTTGCTGGCGCAACACAACAAAAACGCTTGGGCGGTGGCCTCGCTTCGCTCGGCAGGGCAAACTTAAAGGAAAGCGCATGGGTCAGGTTCCCTTTATCACTGCGGCTGATGTTGAAAAGCATCTCGACTGGATCTCGCTGGTGGATGCGCTTGAGAGCGGGCACAAGGCGGCACGACCGGAAATTTCTGACCAGTTTTTGCATAGAGGTGATGATACGCTCCTGTCCCGCGCGGCGTGGATTGACGGGCACGGTGTTGCCGTAAAAACGGTGACGGTCTATCCCGGTAACCCCTTGAAAAACCNGCCATCCGTTCAAGGGGCCATGCTCCTTTTTGACGATGAAAGCGGCGCGGTGAANGCGGTGATCGATAGCGCTCTGGTCACCAANTGGAAAACGGTGGGCGACAGTTTGTTGGGAGCTAAGCTTTTGGCGCGGCCTGAGTCAAAACGACTTCTCATCATCGGTGCCGGCACCGTGGCATCCGGTTTGATCGAAGCCTATCCAAAACTATTCCCCGATCTGGAAATTATGATCTGGAACCGCAGCCCGGCGAAGGCCGAAGAACTGGCCAAGGGCCAGCCGCATGTGCGGGCGGTTACCAACCTGCAACAAGCCGCGCGCCAAGCTGATATCATCNCTACGGCGACTATGGCAAAAGAACCTGTCTTTGATGGAACATGGTTGCAAGAAGGCCAACATCTGGATTTGATCGGCGCGTTTACCAAGGAAATGCGTGAGGCCGACGACCTCGCCTTGCAACGCAGCCGTATTTTTGTGGATAGCGTGGATACCACAATTGAGCATATCGGCGAGATGACCCTTCCGCTCGCCAGCGGCGCGATTGCGCGCACCGACATTTTGGGGGATCTTTATGATCTGGCACAGGGTGCGCGCGGGCGGGTTTCACCTGAGGATATAACCCTGTTCAAAAATGGTGGCGGCGCTCACCTAGATTTGATGACCGGGCAAGTGATTTTGGAAGCCTGGCAGGCAAAAACTGCTTGAACCTGCGGAAAGCCAGCCCTAGCCTGCCCCGATGCATCCAAATCCGATTTTCAGGTCAGATGACCACATTAAAAGCCTTTCCTTTGCCGCCGACCGCGGCTTTGGCGTGCTGAGTATAAACGGTGCCAGTGGCCCGCTCGCAGCGCACGTTCCTTTTATATTCAACGAAAACCGCTCAAAGGTGGCATTCCATCTGCTGCGCTCAAACCCTGTTGCGCGCGCCGGAAGCCAACCAGCGCTGCTCGCGGTAAGCGGGCCTGACGGCTATATATCGCCGGACTGGTACGAAATTGATCAGCAAGTGCCAACCTGGAACTATGTTGCGGTTCACATTCGCGGCACCCTCAATGTGTTGGAGCCAGAGGCGCTGGAACCGCATCTGCGGAGCCTTTCAAACGCCTTTGAACACCGGCTTTTGCCCAAGCCGGTGTGGGATCTGGACAAGCTCAGTCCGGAAAACCGCACAAAAATGATGCGGATGCTGGTGCCGGTTGAACTGGAAATCACCGAGGTTGACGCGACTTGGAAGCTTGGCCAAAACAAGACGGACTCCGCGCGCCTGAAAGCGGCCAAAGAACTCAAACATAGTGATATTNGGGCTGAGGTTGCGGCCCTTGCCACCCTGATGGAGGAAATCGATTGAAACTAATCTATGCGAGCGCGTCACCTTTTGTACGCAAGGTTTTGGCTGCCTTGATTGAAACCGGCCTCCAAGACACGGTCGAACTGGAAACCGTGGCCGTTACACCGGTTAATCCGGGCGAAGCGGTACCGGCTGTGAACCCACTTGGCAAAATCCCCTGTCTGGTGCTGGATGACGGCAGCTCCCTGTTTGATAGCCGTGTTATCACCCGCTATCTCGATACGCTGAATGACGGTAAAAAGCTCTATCCCGAGGGGGAAGCCCTGTGGCCCCGCCTTACGCTGGAAGCTCTGGCCGATGGCATGATGGATGCGGCGGTTCTAATGACCTATGAAGCGCGGCTGCGGCCGGAAGCCCAGCAATCGAGTGACTGGGTAGAGGGGCAATGGGGGAAAATCTCTCGTGCCATAGATTATCTGGAAGCGAATACAGAAAGCCTTGCCCTGGTTGATATGGCCAGCATTGCTGTGGGCTCTGCCCTTGCCTATGTCGATTTTAGGCATGGCGCCCGCAACTGGCGTAGCCAAGCTCCAAAACTGGCAACATGGGAAGCCGGCTTCAGGCAGCGCCCATCCATGGCGGAAACCGCCCCCAGCTAAAGCGCCTCCGGGGGCGGAGCATCCCAAAAAGTGAAACCATGGATTGCCCTCGGCAAAGCGTTTGAGCTTCTCCCCGCGCGGAGTCCAGCTTTTGTTGCGGTTGCAATACAGGCGGAGGTTGTTTCCTGCATGGTAGCCGGTTGGGCGTGATCGGCTAAAGGCGCAACAAGTCTCAGCCCTTGTGAAATAACTTAGCAAAAAGACGAAAGTTGCATATGGCGCGTCGCTTCCACACGACATTGATTGTGCGGGATATGCTTGTTAGGCTTTGAGAAACCGAAAACCGGAGCTACCCCTATGACCGACAAGATCAAACTCACGCTCGACGGAAACACCGTGGAGGCTGAAAAAGGCGAGAGCCTGTTTGACCTCGCCAAACGGCATGGAACCAAGCTTCCGCACCTGTGTCACGCCGACCGCCCGGGGTATCGGGCAGATGGCAACTGCCGCGCTTGTATGGTCGAGATCGAAGGGGAGCGGGTGCTGGCACCCTCTTGCAGCCGCAATGCTGAGGCGGGGATGGTCGTGAACACCGGTTCAACCAAGGCCACCAAAGCCCGCCGTATGGTTATGGAATTGTTGATCACCGACCAACCTGCCGGAGATAATCATTTTTGGGATATGGCCAAACTGGCCGGTGTATCGGAAAGCCGCTTTCCAAAGCGCGATAGTGTGCCGCTACTGGATGACTCTCACGTTGCCATGAAGGTGGATTTAAATGCCTGCATCCACTGCCAGCTCTGCGTGCAGGCTTGCCGCGAGGTTCAGGTGAATGACGTGATCGGCATGGCCCATCGCGGGGCCGAAAGCCAGATTATCTTTGACCAGAGTGACCCGATGGGGGCCTCGACTTGTGTGGCCTGCGGCGAATGCGTTCAAGCCTGCCCGACAGGTGCATTGCTACCAGCTGCGCCGGTACCCAAGGAATTTGACCAAGAGATCGCGTCGGTCTGCCCCTATTGCGGTGTTGGCTGCCAGCTTTCCTACAAGGTGAAGGACAATAAAATCGTGCGGGTTGACGGCCTAGATGGCCCGGCCAACCAAGAGCGCCTTTGTGTTAAAGGTCGCTTCGGGTTTGACTATATCCACCACCCGCACCGGCTGACCAAGCCGTTGATCCGGATTGAGGGTGCCGAAAAGGGTTTGAATGTTGATCCCGCCAACCCCTTCACCCACTTTCGCGAGGCGACATGGGACGAAGCTTTGGACACAGCCGCAAAAGGGCTTCAGAAAAACCGCGATGCCATTGCCGGATTTGGCTCAGCAAAGTGCTCCAACGAAGAGGCTTACCTGTTCCAGAAGCTGATCCGCGCGGGGTTTGGCACCAATAATGTGGACCACTGCACACGGCTTTGCCATGCCTCGAGCGTGGCTGCATTACTGGAAAACGTGGGCTCGGGCGCGGTTACCGCCACTTTTAACGAGATCGAAAACGCGGATGTAGCAATCGTTATTGGCTCCAATGCGATTGAGAACCATCCGGTGGCAGCCACCTTTTTCAAACAATTCACCAAGCGCGGCGGAAAGCTGATCGCGCTTGACCCTCGCGGTGTCGGGCTAGGCCGCTACGCCACCCATCGGGTTATGTTTACCCCGAGTTCCGATGTAGCACTGCTCAACGCAATGATGCACGTGATCTCGGAAGAGGGGCTTTACGACCAAACCTATATCGACCGTTTCACCGAGGGTTGGGAAACCTTCCAAACCCATCTGAAAGATTATTCCCCGGAAGCCATGGCCCCCCTGTGCGGCGTGCCCGCGGATGAACTCCGCGCCATTGCCCGCACTTTTGCAGCAGGCAAAGCCGGAATGATATTCTGGGGCATGGGCGTCAGCCAGCACATCCACGGCACAGATAATGCCCGCTGCCTGATCAGCCTTGCGCTGATGACCGGAAACGTGGGCAAACCCGGTGCAGGCTTGCATCCGCTCCGTGGGCAAAACAATGTTCAGGGCGCGTCTGACGCGGGCCTGATCCCGATGTTCCTGCCCGATTACCAGAGTGTAACCGATGATGCAGTGCGGGCGAATTTCTGCGATATCTGGGGCATTGAGGATTTCTCGAACGAGAAAGGCCTGACCGTGGTGGAGATCATCCATGCGATCCATGAGGGCGACGTGAACGCCATGTATATCCTCGGCGAAAACCCTGCGATGTCGGACCCGAATGTCCAGCATGCGCGTNCAGCNCTCGCCAANCTCGACCATTTGGTGGTGCAGGATATCTTCCTGACCGAAACTGCCAATTTCGCCGACNTTATCCTGCCCGCCTCTGCTTGGCCGGAAAAGGACGGAACGGTCACCAACACCAACCGCCAAGTGCAAATGGGTAGAGCCGCCATCACCCCCCCGGGGCAAGCCCGCCCAGACTGGCAGATCACAACCGACCTCGCCAACCGCCTTGGCCTAGGCTGGACCTACACTCACCCACGGGATGTGTTTGCCGAAATGCAACTTTTGATGCCGAGCCTCGACAATATTTCCTGGGAGCGCTTGAGCCAAGAAAATGCGGTGACCTATCCCAGCCTCTCCCCTGAAGATCCGGGGCAAGCGATTGTCTTTGCTGACGGTTTTCCACGCGCCGGAGGTGTGGCAAACTTCATGCCTGCGATGGTAACCGAGCCGGATGAGCGGCCCGACGAAAGCTACCCTTTTGTACTCATCACCGGCCGTCAGCTCGAACACTGGCATACCGGCTCTATGACAAGGCGCTCAAAGGTGCTGGATGCTGTCGAGCCGGAAGCCACTTGCACACTCCACCCCAAAACCCTGCGCAAAATGGGATTGGATGCCGGTGATCTGGTTCGGCTTTCCACACGCCGCGGTGACATCACCCTGATGGCCCGCGCTGACCGCGCCATTCCTGACAATACGGTTTTTGTGCCCTTCGCCTATGTAGAATCTGCAGCAAATGTTTTGACAAACGCCGCTCTGGACCCTGTCGGAAAAATTGCCGAGGTCAAATATGCAGCGGTAAGGGTTGAAGCGGCAGGGTAGGTTTTACCGATTTTAGCGTGCCGTTCTGGGTGTGATCTTTGCGCGGATTTCCTCGCCCATTTCGTGGCGGGCGCGCTCCATGTCATGGTCTAGCTGCAGGTGCACCCAGAAATCAGGCGCGGTGCTGAAATAGCGCGCCAGCCGTAAAGACAGCTCAACGCTAACCGGTGTTTCGCCTTTGAGCAGGGCATCAACTGTACTGGGAGAAATTCCGGTATGGCGCGATAGAGCGTCAGCGGCGATATTGAGCGGCTTCAGGTATTCCTTTTCCAGAATGTGGCCGGGCGGCGGGCAGAGGAAAACAGGAGCGGGTGTTTGCTCGTTTGGAGGTAATATCTGCACCTCGGTCGGAAACCCCGCAGCTTTCCAAGCGTCCAGACCGCCCGTTAAATGAATGGCTCCGGGATGACCTTCGCTCAACAGCATTTTACCGGCTGCCTCTGATCTTTTACCGATGGCACAGTGCAGCACCACGTTCTTGCCCGGAATTACCGGAAAAATTTCAGCGTCAAACGAAGACATAGGCAACAACAGCGCACCGGCGATGTGCTCAAGTTCGAACTCCGATGTCTCCCGCACATCTACCAGCACGATTTCGTTGCGATCATACCATTCCTTGACGGTTTTAGCGTCGGCGCTTTGGACGGTATTTGGAGCATCAGTCATTGAACTACCTAAATATCTGGCGGTTTTTCCAAAATATAGCACAAAAAAGGCCCGCCGAAAGGGCGGGCCGATCTATTTGATTGAATACGCTTACTGCGCGCGCACGTAGCGTTGGAACGAAACCCGCACCGGCTCGGAAGGCGAGCCTTCTTCGTAGCTGTAAAGCAATACAGCGGCGAGGTAGCGACCCGGGTAGAGCTCTGCTGCGATCTGGCTATCGCGGGAGTTGGAACCCATGCCGTTATCATCGTTATAGCCGAGTTGCTGACCACGGTCGTTGTAGAGATACAACTGCGAGTCCGCGCTGCCATTGCCAATGCCCTGAATCAGCATAAGCGAAGGCTCTGACACTTCAAACAGGACCCAGCGGGCGTCTTTGCCAACCAGAATATCACCGGAGAATGCGGTTTGAACCAGACCGATGTTATCAATCGGGTAGTCACCACCAATTGGGGGAGAAGCCTCGCCACTGGCATAACGTGCATTGAGGAAGGCTTGTTCGTCAAAGGCTTTAACCGAAACATCAATCGGAAGCTCACCATTTGAAAGCGCGCTCACAGCGATGCAGTAATCACCCGGCTGAAGCGGGGTTTGCATGTCGATTTGAGAATTCAGGCCGTCATAGTCATCGTTCTCGGCAACCATATTGCCTGCATTGTCATAAACCCGCAAAACTGGGTCGGCTTCGCTGTTATTTGCCGTAATGGTCAGGCCTAGAGCACTATCCACGGTGAAGCGGTGATAGGTAATAGCCCCGGTCCGCGCGAAATTTATCGCGCCGCCGCCAGCAAGCGCTGCATTCACCGGTCCGAAGGCCAGCGGGGCCGCCGGAGTGGCTGCGGTACAGGCTTCTGCGCCACCACCACCGGATGTGGCACCGGGTGTAATGGGTGCTTGGTCCCAACGGCTAAGCTGCACAGTGGTCGGGCCATTATTGGACGAGAAATTGTAAACCCGCGCGCAATAGCTCCCGGGGTTGAGCGAAGTTTCAATGCGCGAGGCGCGCCCGCCGCCGCCATCATCGTCGGAGGCAAGCTCGTTGCCGCTTGTATCGAGCAGCACCATAACCGGGTCAACACCGCTTTCGTCGGTGGCTTCAATACGCACATCAGTCGGTGCGGAAACGTCGAATTGCAAATAGTTGGATACGCCGGGCTGCAACTGAACCTGCATTTGCGCCGGCGCGGAAAGAGATGTTACATTTGCACCGAACCCACCGAAAGGCTGGACCTCTGATGGCGAAACCCCGCAAACGCTCAGCTGCGCGAAAGCAACCGAGGGAAGAAAAACGCTGGCGGATACCAGCAAACCTATTTTTGCACGTAGCATAAAAAAATACTCCTGATTTTGTTCAACATGAACTGCGCATAAAGCTGCGCGCGTAGTTTCGGAGCCGAAGGGTGATAAGGCAAGGAAAATATTGTGAAATATTTTCAAGTGCCGCTCCATGGGCTATTTTTGGCCGAGCGTATGGACCTCTACCCCGTGTTGTTCGCACAATTGTGCGAGCGGTGCGGGAAGCGGTTGGTCGGTGAAAAAACCGTCAATGTCACTCATATGGCCAATGCGAGCAGGGGCGGAACGCGTGAGTTTAGAGCTATCAGCAACCAGAAAAACCTTTCGGGCGTTGGCTATGATAGCCTGAGAAACCCGTACTTCGCGATAGTCAAAATCCAGCAGCGAGCCATCCTCGTCTATCGCCGATACACCGATGATCGCATAGTCGGCTTTGAACTGTCGAACCGTATCAAGCGTTGATTCACCGACCAATCCGCCATCAGAGCGGCGCAACATACCGCCGGTGACCATGACCCCGCAGTGAGGGTTTGCCGCCATGATATTGGCGACATTCAAGTTGTTCGTGATCACGAGCAGATCGCGCCGCGAGCGTAAGGCACGGGATACCGCCTCGGTTGTGGTGCCAATATTAATAAATAGAGATGCATCATCTGGAATAGCATCTGCACAAAGCTGGCCAATGGCCTCTTTAGCTTCGGCAGAGAGCATTTTTCTGGCCGCATAGGCCGTGTTGGCCACACCAGACTGTAAAACCGCGCCGCCGTGAACGCGGGTCAACTGGCCTTCGTCGCACAAAATATTCAGGTCCCGGCGGATCGTTTGTGGCGTGACGCCGAAAGCGTCAGATAAATCCTCAACGGCCACGCGCCCGGCGGTACGCACCGCGTTCAGAATCTCTTTTTGTCGGAAAGTCAGGCTCAAAACGGTTCCTTTTTGTAGGTTTTTGCAAGGTTGCACTTGTCGGCTAAAGCGTCAAGCAAAACGCAAAGTGAAAGTTATATGAAAAAAACGAAAAGAATTTGACTCAAACCGAAAAGAAAGTGATAACCTTTCCGAAAGTTTTGTAGTCGGAACGATACGTGCCTGAAAAAATATTCGACATATTTGTTATTGGCGGCGGGGTGAACGGCTGCGGTATTGCGCGTGACGCTGCCGGCCGTGGCTTATACACGGGTCTGGCCGAGATGGATGACCTCGCGAGCGCGACCTCCTCTGCTTCGACCAAACTGTTCCATGGCGGATTGCGTTATCTTGAATATTACAAGTTCCGGCTGGTGCGCGAGGCATTGGTCGAGCGCGAAGTTCTTTTGCAGAACATGCCCCATATCAGCTGGCCAATGCGCTTTGTGTTGCCGATACATACGGAAATGCGGCCTTCCTGGTTAATCCGCGTCGGTCTATTTATTTATGACCATTTGGGAGGGCGCAAAATCCTTCCGGCCACTAAAACGATTGATCTTACAAGTGATAAAGCAGGCGAACCACTTAAAGGCAGTCTGAAAAAGGCCTTCGAATACTCCGATTGCTGGGTTCAGGATTCCCGCCTTGTGGTTCTGAATGCCGCAGATGCACGGGCGCGTGGCGCGAAAATACTCACTCATACAAAAGTGATCGCCGCAAAAAGACGGGGCGACCACTGGGAAGTGGAGCTCGACCATCAAGGGGAATACCGGATGATCCGCACCNGGGTTCTGGTGAACGCGGCTGGTCCCTGGGTCGCGAAAGTGCTGAATGATACGCTTCAGCTCGACACGCGCGAGGGCGTTCGGCTGGTGCGCGGTAGCCATATCGTTGTGAATAAGATCTTCACCCATGACCGCGCCTACTTCTTTCAGGGCTCAGACAACCGGATCATTTTTGCTATTCCATATGAAGAAGATTTCACGCTGATCGGCACCACAGATCAGGATCAAGGGGTGGACCTAAGCAAACCTGAATGCTCCGTGGAAGAAGCAGACTACCTCAGAGAGTTCGCTTCCGAATATTTTAAGACCCCGATAGAGGCAGACGAAATTGTCTGGACCTATTCCGGAACGCGCCCGCTTTATGATGACGGTGTCAGCTCGGCCACAGAAGCGACCCGTGATTATGTGTTAAGCCTNAACGAAGANGGCGCGCCGCTCCTCAGTGTATTTGGCGGTAAAATCACGACCTATCGGCGATTGGCTGAAACGGCTATGGCCAAACTGGCAAACCATTTTGACGGGCTCCCCGGAAACTGGACCAAATCAGCGCCACTCCCGGGCGGTGACTTTGCTTACGACGGTATGGCAGACCTACGCGCTGAGCTTCAGTCCATGTTTCCTTTTCTTGAAGATGGTCAGGCCAAGCGATTGTGCCGCACCTACGGAACCAATGCAAAAGAAGTGCTCGGCACGGCCAAAAGTGAGGATGACCTCGGAGAAGATTTTGGTGCAGGTCTTTTTGAAGCCGAAATCCGCTGGCTGATCACAGAAGAATTTGCTGCAACGGCTGAAGATATTCTTTGGCGGCGCACCAAATTGGGGCTTAAGTTTAGCCCCGAACAAACCGTGCATCTGGAGGCATGGTTGAAAGAGCAGAACAGACACGAAAACATCAAAAAAGTGTCGTGAAAAAATATTAACCACCAACTGTCAAGTTCACTTTGGAGAGAAAAATGAAACTTACGAAATATGTTATCGGGGCGCTCACAGCCGCCTCATTTGCCGGTGGCGCTTACGCGCAAACCGAAATCCAGTGGTGGCACGCCATGGGCGGTGCCAATGGCGAGCGGGTTGACCGCATCGCGGCTGGTTTCAATGAAAGCCAAAGCGATTTTAAGGTCGTACCTGCCTATAAGGGCAACTACACCGAAACCATGACAGCCGCCGTAGCGGCCTTCCGCGCGGGCGAGCAGCCGCACATCGTGCAGGTTTTCGAAGTGGGCACTGCCACCATGATGGCCGCCGAAGGCGCTGTTTACCCTATCTCTGACTTGATGTCCGACGCGGGCGCCGAGTTTGACCAGTCGGTCTATCTGCCTGCCGTGGTATCCTATTACCAGACACCCGATGGCGACTTGTTGTCGATGCCGTTTAACTCCTCCACCCCGGTACTTTGGTATAACAAAGACGCCTTTGCGGCTGCCGGTATCGAAAACCCGCCAACCACATGGGACGAATTGAATTCGGCAGCCCAAGCCCTGCTCGATAGCGGCATGACCTGTGGTTATTCCTTTGGCTGGCAGTCTTGGGTGATGGTCGAAAACTATAGCGCGTGGCACGATCTGCCCATGGGCACCGAAGAAAACGGTTTTGCCGGTATCAACACCCGCTTCACCTTTAATAACGATGCGGTTGCCAACCGTCTGCAATCTATCGCTGACAGTCAGGAAAGCGGTATCTTCAAATATGGCGGCCGTCGGGGTGACAGCCTCTCGATGTTCACTTCGGGTGAATGCGGCATGTGGATGAACTCCTCGGCCTATTATGGCTCGATGGTTTCTCAGGCCGAATTCGAGTTTGGCCAAACTATGCTACCGCTTGATACCGACGTGGCAGATGCTGCACAAAACTCGATCATCGGTGGCGCAACCCTTTGGGTGCTGCGCGGCAAAGACGAGGGTGATTACCCCGGCGTGGCTTCCTTCATGAACTACCTGTCTTCCCCAGAAGTGCAGGCATGGTGGCATCAGGAAACCGGTTATGTGCCGATCACTACTGCGGCGGGTGATCTTTCCGCCGAGCAAGGTTTTTATGATGAAAACCCGGGCACCGACACCGCTATCAAACAGCTTAGCCTAAACACACCAACCGCCAACTCCCGCGGCGTGCGTTTTGGTAACTTCGTTCAGATCCGCGATGTGATCAACGAAGAACTGGAAGCCCTTTGGGCTGGCAATGTTACCGCTCAAGAAGCGCTGGATACAGCGGCCGAGCGCGGTAATGACTTGCTCGCCAAGTTCGAGCGCGCCAACAACTAGGCGTTAAGCAATAGCCCTCCGCCTGCTTGGCGGGGGGCCACTTTTTAAGGGGGGATCATGCTAAAACGCGTTCATTTCGGGCCTTCATTACTGCCGTTTTTGCTGGTTGCACCGCAAATTGCGGTTACCCTGATATTTTTCATGTGGCCCGCAGGCCAAGCCCTTTATCAATCTTTCCTCATTCAGGACGCTTTTGGTTTCAGTACCGAATTTGTCTGGTTCGAAAATTTCCAGCTCCTCTGGGAAGACAGGTATTATAAAGCCTCCTTCCAGCGCACCGCGCTGTTCTCGATATCGGTTGCTGCGTTGGCTATGGGCAGCGCACTGGTGCTTGCCGCCATGGTGGACCGCATCATCAAAGGCGTGATGGCTTACCAGACCATGCTGATCTGGCCCTATGCCGTGGCCCCCGTGGTCGCAGGCGCGCTTTGGGTTTTCATGTTTGACCCTACGCTTGGTATTTTTGCTTACGCTCTCAACACCATCGGCATTGACTGGAACCATAAGCTCGATGGCGGGCAAGCCATGACCTTGGTTGTGATCGCTGCCACTTGGAAGCAGATCGCCTACAACTTCCTGTTTTTCGTCGCTGCCATTCAAAGCATACCGAAATCCCTCATTGAGGCCGCCGCCATTGATGGCGCTGGCCCGCTCCGCCGCTTCTGGACCATCATTTTCCCGCTGATTACGCCAACAACCTTCTTCTTGTTGGTCGTCAACATCGTTTACGCCTTCTTTGATACCTTCGGCGTTATCCACGCCATCACCCAGGGCGGGCCCGCCAAGGCGACCGAAATCCTTGTTTACAAGGTTTATAACGACGGTTTCATCGGGTTGGACCTTGGCGGTTCTGCTGCACAGTCGGTTATCCTGATGGCAATTGTGATTGTGATCACGGTGATCCAGTTCCGCTATATCGAGCGAAAGGTTGAATACTGATGATCGAAAATCGCCCCTTCATAACGGTACTCGCCCATATCACGCTCCTCCTCGGGGTTGCCATCGTGGCCTTCCCGATCTGGATAACCTTTGTTGCCTCCACCCATGAAGCCGTNCGGATGACACAAGTGCCGCTGCCGCTCCTGCCCGGAGACCAGTTTTTTGTGAACCTCAAAACGGTTCTGNTTGACGGGGTTGGTGGCTCGGGTGCCACACCTGTCTGGCTGATGATGTTCAACTCCATGATGATGGCGATGATGATCTCGATTGGCAAAATCGCCATTTCGCTGATGTCGGCCTTTGCTATCGTCTATTTCCGCTTTCCCTTCCGCATGGGCTTTTTCTGGATGATCTTTATCACCCTGATGCTGCCGGTCGAAGTTCGAATCCTGCCAACCTTCGAAGTGGTCGCCAACCTCAACATGCTCAACAGCTATTGGGGCATGTCGGTACCTCTGATCGCCTCAGCCACGGCCACGTTTATGTTCCGTCAGGTTTTCCTGACCATCCCCGATGAAATGCTGGAAGCCGCGCGCGTTGATGGCGCTGGCCCACTGCGCTTCTTCTGGGATATCCTGATCCCGCTCAGCCGCACCAACATTGCCGCACTATTTGTGATCCTGTTTATTTACGGCTGGAACCAGTACCTGTGGCCGCTGCTGATCACCACCAAATCCGAGTATTTCACCGTGGTAATGGGGATCAAGCAAATGCTGGAAAGCGCCGAGCAATCCCCCGATTGGCACCTGATTATGATGACCGCTCTGCTGGCGATGCTGCCGCCGATCATCGTGGTGCTGAGCATGCAGAAGATGTTTGTCAAAGGCCTGACCGAGACCGAAAAATAAGAGGAGGCCATTATGGCTGGAATTATCCTAAAAGGCATCACAAAAGCCTATGGCAAAACCGCAGTGATCCACGGGATCGACTGGGAGATTAACGACGGTGATTTTGTAGTCATTGTTGGCCCTTCAGGCTGCGGGAAATCAACCCTGCTCCGGATGATCGCGGGGCTCGAGAGCATCACCGAAGGCGATATCTCAATCGGTGGCACGCGGGTGAACGAACTCGAGCCGAGCAAACGCGACATCGCCATGGTGTTCCAGAACTACGCGCTTTATCCGCACATGACAGTCTATAAAAACATGGCTTACGGTCTGAAGCTGATGAAGCTCGACAAAGCCGAGATCGAAAGCCGCGTGCAAAAAGCCGCCAAGATTTTGGAGATCGAAGACTACCTGCACCGGCTCCCGCGCGAGCTTTCAGGTGGCCAGCGCCAGCGGGTGGCCATGGGCCGCGCGATTGTGCGCGAGCCTGCGGTTTTCCTGTTTGACGAGCCGCTTTCAAATCTGGATGCCAAGCTGCGCGTGCAAATGCGCCTGGAAATTAAAAACCTGCAACACGAGCTCGGGATTACCTCGGTTTATGTGACCCATGACCAAGTGGAAGCGATGACACTGGGCGACCAGCTCGCCGTACTCAATGGCGGTTATGTCGAGCAACTCGGGTCCCCGATCGAGATCTACGAACACCCCGCTTCGACCTTTGTGGCCGGCTTTATCGGCTCCCCTTCGATGAACCTGATCGACGGACAAATGGATGGCGAGGGTCAAAGCCTGACCCTGCCCGATGGCTCTGTGATCACGCTGGAAACCCCACGCCAGTCATTGTCCGGCAAGCCAATAACACTTGGTATCCGGCCCGAACATTTTGCGCTCGGGGATGGCCCAAATCCGGTGCCGCTCCATGTGGGCGTTGTTGAGCAACTCGGTGCCGACACGCTAGTGCATGGGCAGCTCGGTGAAACCACAACCCCGATTGTGCTCCGGTTAGAAGGTGTGCAAAACCTGACCTCCGGCGGCCTGGTGCAGCTCCACATTCCTCAGGATGCCCTGCATGTGTTTGACAAAGCGAGTGGAAAGCGGGTGGATTGATTTTGGGTAAATAATGTTTTTGACTTACTTCTTACCTTTGCCCCAAACTGCCCGCCGATGATAGAGTAGAGTGATAGCATAGGCTAGGAATCCTAGGCCAAACAGAAGTAAAAACCAGTTTATAGTGGGCCAAGCCAGCAGGCTTACGCCAGAAAAAAGCAGCCCACCAAGAAAATTGAAAACTGGGACAATTAGCGAAGATTTATTACCAACTTTGAATGCGTTTGCATTTCTTGAAATCACAAGTTCGATATCTTCCGCACGTTGCTCATGTTTGTTCTTACAGGCAATCCCGTGTCCCAAATCAGCCGCGCAATCAGTGCAAAGCCCTTTTGAGCAAGCCTTGCATATCCCAACCGCAGGTTCATTCGAATGGTAAAAACAATTCATAGCCGAGCCTATTATTTTTCATCGACTCAACTTATTGGATTAAAGCGCGTTGTGTAATACCCTACCCATCCACCCGAATACTCGCGTTCTTCGGGTCATAGGGGCTATCCACGGTCACTTCGGCATCCCAAAGCCCGCCCAGCATTTTAACCTGCACTTTCTGGCCTGCCACCGCCAATTCAGGCGGCAGGTAGCCCATTCCGATGCTTTTCTCGAAATGGACCGAGTAACCGCCCGAGGTCAGGCGGCCAACCTTTTTGCCGTCCAGAAACAGCGCCTCGCGACCCCATGGGTCGGCGTCAGTCGGGCCGTCTATCAGCAGGGTGCAGCATTTGGCGCGGATGTCAGTGGCTTCCATCGTGGCTTTGCCGTGGAAGTCCTTGGAGGGGTCGATAAAACGGGGCAGGTCTGCCTCGGCAGGGGTGGCGTCGCGGCCAAGCTCGGTGCCAAAGGCGCGGTAGGATTTCTCCTGCCGGAGCCAGTTTTGGGCGCGGGCACCCACCAGTTTCAGCCCGTGTTCTTCCCCGGCTTTTTCAATCAGGTCAAACAGGTAGTTTTGCATTTCAATCGGGTGGTGCAACTCCCAGCCGAGCTCGCCCGTATAAGCCACGCGGATGGCGTGGACGGGGCACATGCCAAGCTCGATGTTGCGCGAGGTCAGCCACGGGAAGCGCTTGTTGGAAAGCGCGGTTTCAGGCGAGGGATCATTGATGATATCGCGCAAAAGGTCGCGCGATTTTGGACCGGCAACGGCAAACACACCGTATTGGGTCGTCACATCCTGAATCTCGATATAGCCAAATTCACCGGCTTTGTCCGCTGCGGCTTTTCGCAGGTAATCAGCGTCATACGCTGTCCAAGCCCCGGCGGACACAAGGTAATATTCATCACTTGCTTCACGCACGATGGTNTATTCGGTGCGGGTGGTGCCTGCATCTGTGAGCGCATAGGTCAGGTTGATCCGGCCCACGCTTGGCAGNTTGTTACAGGTGAACCAGTCCAGAAAGGCGGTGGCCCCCGGGCCTTTTACGCGGTGTTTGGTGAAGGCCGAGGCATCTATCATGCCCACGCCTTCACGAATGGCCTTGGCTTCCTCCACGGCGTATTCCCACCAGCCGCCACGGCGGAAAGAGCGGGAATCGTGATCACTGAAGCCTTCGGGCGCAAAGTAATTCGGCCGCTCCCAGCCGTTCACAAAGCCGAACNGCGCACCGCGCGCTTTCATGCGGTCGTAGCTCGGGGTTGTGCGCAGCGGGCGACAAGCTTCGCGCTCCTCNTCGGGGTGGTGCAGCACGTAAACATGCTCATAGCACTCTTCATTTTTCCGCGCGGCGTATTCGGTGGTCATCCAGTCGCCGTAGCGCTTGGGGTCAAGCGACGCCATGTCGATCTCGGCTTCACCATCGACCATCATTTGAGCGAGGTAATAGCCGGTGCCGCCAGCCGCGGTAATGCCAAAGCTAAAGCCCTCGGCCAGCCACATATTGCGCAGCCCCGGCGCGGGGCCAACCAGCGGGTTGCCGTCGGGTGTGTAGCAAATCGGGCCGTTGAAATCGTCTTTCAGGCCGGATTCCTCACATGATGGCATCCGGTGGATCATCGCCATATACTGGTCTTCAATCCGCTCCAGATCGAGCGGGAAGAGGTCGGCGCGGAAGCTATCAGGCACGCCGTGTTCAAAACAGGCGGGGGCGTGTTTCTCATAAACACCCAGGATCCAGCCGCCACGCTCTTCGCGCACGTAAGATTGCGCGTCTGCATCGCGGATCACGGGGTGTTCGGGGTTTTCTTTGCGCCATTCCACCAGCGCCGGATCGGCATCCGTCACGATAAACTGGTGCTCCACCGGAATNGCGGGGATTTTGATGCCAAGCAGTTTGGCGGTGCGTTGGGCGTGGTTGCCAGTGGCNGTCACCACATGCTCGGCATGAATTTCGAATTCCTCGTCAGACGCAACCAGATTGCCGCCCTTTTCCACCATCACCGTGCCGCGCACGATCCAGTGGTCACAATCCCACTCATAGCTATCAACCTGCCGCTTGCGAATAATCTCGACACCGCGTTGCCGCGCGCCTTTAGCCATGGCCATGGTCACGTCAGCCGGATTGATATAGCCATCGGATGGATGGTAAAGCGCGCCCTTCAAATCTTCGGTGCGGATCAGCGGCCAGCGCTCCTTGATCTGTTCGGGCGTCAGGAATTCGTATTCGATACCCACGCTGTCAGCCGTGGTCGCATAAAGCCGGTACTCATCCATCCGCTCATCGGTTTGGGCCATGCGCAGGTTGCCGACCACGGAGAAGCCAGCATTGAGGCCGGTTTCAGCTTCCAGTTCCTTGTAAAACTTCACCGAATAGTCGTGAATATGGCTGGTCGCATACCCCATATTAAATAGCGGCAACAGGCCCGCCGCGTGCCAGGTTGAACCCGAGGTCAGCTCGTCCCGCTCCAGCAGCACCACATCTTCCCAACCGGCTTTGGCAAGATGATATGCAATACCGGCGCCCACCGCGCCGCCACCAACAACACAGGCTTTTACATGGGTTTTCATGACGGACTCCCGATTCCATTTTACTTTACGCACAATGCCAGCATACTGCCAAAACAACAAACTGGTGACGACTTATTGACGTGCATTTCCGACAATACGGCGGGAAATAGCGAAGGCGAGGTTTTGTGGAATGGCACATTATATACGCAATTGCTTCTGGCTGATGGTGCCTTCCATTTTACTGTTGTTTATCGCGGCTGACCGACTGCCACCCGCGTTTCAGGCAGAGGTGTTTTGGCATGACATCCCCCGGTTTATCGCTTGGCCGGAAAACCTGTTTCGCGCGGTGGTGTTTGCTCTGCCTGCATTTATGCCGCTCAGCATCAAAACCACACGGCAGCGTCGCGGATTGGCGTTGTATCTCTTTGGTACGGGCGTTTATTTCGCTTCCTGGCTGGCCTTGATCATCGCACCGCAAAGCTGGTGGAGCCTGAGCGCAGCGGGTTTTCTGGCCCCGGCCTATACACCGCTGATTTGGCTTTTTGGTATCGGCTTTAATCGGCGAGCGCCTTTTCGCATCGCGCATCGGTTTTAGACCATGGATGTTCTTTGCACTGACTGTTGTGTTTTTGGGATTTCATATCGCACATACCGCGCTGGTTTTTGGTCGTTTATCGTAACCAAGCTTGCCAGATGGCACACCGTTAGGCATAGTCGATGTCAGATTTCAACAGGAGGTAAAGATGAAGCTCAATTCTATTTTAGCCGGCGCAATGGCGCTGGGATTTGCGACAGGCGCTATGGCAGAAGCCCTGCCCGACCTAGGCGGTCAAACCGTCGTTGTGGTCACTGAAAACGCATACCCTCCGCTGCAGTTTGTGGACCCTGCCTCGGGCGAAGCCATTGGCTGGGAGTATGACGCGATGGCCGAGATTGCCAAGCGCCTGAATATCACAGTTGAATACCAAAACATCAGCTGGGATGCGATGATCCCTGCGGTTTCCGACGGCCAGTATGACATGGGCATGACCGGTATCACCATCCGTGACGACCGCAAGGAAAAGGTCGACTTCTCGGATGCCTATATGCGCTCTGAAATGGTCATGCTGGTGGCCGGTGATGAATCCCGCTTTAGCGATGCCGCCGGTTTTGCGGCTGACCCCGATCTGCTCATGGCGGCCCAGCCAGGCACCACACCCTTTTATGTAGGGGTTTACGATGTGCTTGACGGCGACGAAGCCAACCCGCGCATTAAACTTTTTGAAACCTTTGGCGCGACCGTGCAGGCTTTGAAGGCGGGTGATGTAGACCTCGTGCTCACCGATGGCACTGCGGGCAACGGCTATGTGGAAGCCTCGGATGGCGGGCTCAAAATTGTCGGCGAAGCGCTGGGCACCGAGGATTTCGGATTCATCTTTCCGATCGGCTCCGAGCTTGTCACCCCGATGAACGCCGCCATCGCCGCCATGCGCGCCGATGGAACGCTAGACGCGCTCAACACCAAATGGTTCCTTGACTACAAGTTTGGTGAATAACAAATAATGCGTCGGGCTTTACGGCCCGGCGCGACTTCCCCCAAAGGGGCCAATAATGCACCCGAAACAAGAAAATGACTTCCCGTATTGGCTGTTGGTTGCGGTTACAATCGGGGCTTATCTCGCGTACCGCGTGGCAACCGATGAGCTTTATACTCAGGTTATTACGATCGTTTCCAAAGGGGTTTGGGTTACGGTTTTTGTAACGCTTGTTGCTTTTTCTTTCGCCTCCCTGTGGGGGTTGGTGCTCGCCGTCGGCTCCCTGTCGCGCTTCATTGTTTTGCGGCAGCTCGCACGGTTTTATATCGAGATCATCCGCGGCATCCCGATTCTTGTATTGCTATTTTACATTGCCTTTGTTGGCGCGCCCGCACTGGTTGTCGCGATAAACTGGGTGATCGAACCGCTTGGGTTTGAGCCGATGCGCACCCGCGATCTTTCTCTGATGTGGCGGGCTGTTCTGGCGCTCACTATCGGCTATTCGGCCTTTATCGCCGAGGTATTCCGGGCTGGTATCCAATCGGTTGAACTGGGCCAGATCGAGGCGGCCAAAGCTCTGGGCCTGAACAGCTGGCAGCGCTTTCGCCATATCATTTTTCCGCAGGCCATTCGAACCATCTTACCGCCGCTTGGAAATGACTTTATAGCGCTGATCAAAGACAGTTCGCTTGTTTCGGTATTGGGTGTGGCTGATATAACCCAGCTTGGCAAAATCTATGCCGCCGGCTCGTTCCGGTTTTTCGAAACCTATAATATTGTGGCGTATGTCTATCTGATGATGACGGTCACGCTTTCGCTCGGCCTGCGCAGGCTGGAGCGGAAAATGCGTGCCGAGCCTTTGGGCTAGGCACATTTTTTTGGAAAAATTAGCCGCCCGTTAAAGGCGCGCGCTTGTTGCAATGTTACGGACGACCAAAATCGCCGGAGTTTACTGTGCCGTCACCATTGCGGTCGAGCAGCTCAAACCAGGCACCGGACTGGCCAACAAATTCAGCTTGCGATACTTCGCCGTTGCCATCAACATCGTTGAACTCAAGGGTCATTCCAACAGATGGTTTTACGCGGTTGGCGTTATTTCCATGGCCTTTTCCGCCCTGCGCCTCGTTGGCCCGATCCGCCGCACGGGCTTCGTCAAAAGAGACATATTCCTCAGCGGTAATTACGCCATCGCCATTTTCGTCAAAAGTTACAAATACGTTTTCACGTTTTTCTGTAATTTCAGGCAATGTGACCATTCCGTCCTGGTTTTCGTCCCAGCTTTGGAAGAAACCGGCACCGGGGGTTCCGGCAGCAAATACAGATGTTGCTACAAAGGTGGCGAGGGTTGTCGAAATCAGAAGGGTTTTCATTGGGTGGCCCCATTATATTATTAGTTGCTCACTTACAGTATCGTGAATATGGAAATGGCTTCCAACTATTCAAGAGCGCCACCAAGGACTCGAAGAACAATGTTTGTGAATAGCCAAGGCGATGCGCGGAATTCCGCCTCAAAAGAGTGGATTTATTCTTTGGATCATCCTAGCATACGCTCCTAAAACGGGAGATAGCACTTTGAATACCACGGAAGGAATTTTGCGGACTGGCGAGTTGCTCAACAACACTTATGTGATTGAAAAGCTCATTGGGTCCGGCGGCACGGGTGAAGTTTATCTGGCTAAAAACATCGTTTCCGGCCGGGAATTCGCGATCAAAATCCTGAAGCAGGAGTTCTCCCAGAACGAATCGTTCATCAACCTGATGCGCCGTGAGGCCGATGTTTTACACAACGTGATCGACGATGCGGTAGTGCGCTATAACGAACTCCTGAAATCGGACCTCCATGGCGGATTTGTGTTTTTGGTGATGGAGTTCATCAAGGGCCAACAACTTGCGGAAATTATGCAGCAACAAGGGTCGATTGATGAAAATTCGCTGCTGCAAATCGCCCACCGTATGGGGCAAGGCCTGAAAGCGGCTCATGCCCAAAATGCGTTTCACCGCGATATTTCGCCTGACAATGTCATTCTCCCTGGCGGTGACCCGGCCAAAGCCAAGTTGATCGATTTTGGCATCGCCCGCGATATTTCTGAAAATGCCCAAACCGTGGTTGGCGGTGGCTTTGCCGGTAAATACCAATATGCCTCCCCCGAACAGCTTAACGGCGAGGTGGACGCGCGCTCCGATCTTTATAGCCTCGGTGTGACTCTGCTGAACGCTTATCGGGGAAAGTCCAGCAATGTTGGCTCCTCTTTGATGGAGATTGTGCAGACAAAATCTCAACGACCCGACACAAGAGATGTGCCGGGTCGTCTCGGCGCCCTCATTGCCCGCTTGGTTGAGCCGCGCCCTGAAGATCGCTTCCAAAGCGCCGCAGAAATGTTGCAATGGCTTGACGGTGAAACAGCGGCACCGGCTGAACCGGCTCCCATGTCAACCGAGCAACCTATTATTGCCCCTTCCCGCCCCGTTTCCAGCTTTCAGGCTTTGCCCGATGAGCCGGGGAACGGTGGTGGTGGTATGGGTAAGATATTGATTATACTCGTTATAGCAGCGCTAGGCGGAGCCGGATGGTTCTTTGGCCTCGGCCCCGGGAACGAAATTTTATTTCCCGCCAAATACGAGCGCGAATCCCCTTATGAAATCACGGCCCGGCACGATAAAGGCACAAGCGTTATCACGATGGCCGGCCATGTTCGCGGCCCCGAGGAGGGCAATGCACTCGTAGCCGACCTCCAGCTTGGCTTTAGCGAATATACGATAAATCCTGCATTCGAATTTGCCAGTGGCGAGCCGAATGACCGCTGGGAGCAAATTCTGGCCTCGTTGGTCAAAGAAACCAAACCGCTGGATTCCTGGAAGATCGAAATGATTGACGAGCAGGTGACCTTAACGGGAGAAGCTGCAACCGAAGCCGCAGCAGAAGCCGTGCGAAACAGCTTTAACGCAACCGCTCAACTGATCGACGTTACCGCTACTGTTGACGTTGCGGTTGCGCAAAAACCACCTTTATTGCTTTCCCCTCTCAATGAACTGATCAAAACCTATGAAACCTGTGGCCCGCTCCGGATATCGGGCGGCGATGGTATTCAACTGGGCGCGGACGAGCGGATCACGGTTTCGGGCGTTGTCGCCCGTGAAAGTGATGTCGAAGTTTTCGATCTGGTACTTGGTGAACAGGCCGAAGGGCGAGAGATTGACTATAACCTCGCCGTGCTCAATGAGCCGGTTTGCGAGGTTGAGGCTCTTTTGCCAACACCTGAAAACAACGGCATTCAAATCGAGTATTCCTATGGCCAGAAAGAGGCCGAAGTTGGCGCCTCACCTTACCACGAGGGAGAAAACCCCGTAGTGGACGCAGTCCTCCCTGAAGCGCACGGGGGATTCCTCTATAGTTTTTATGTCGATGCTGGAGGCCAGGTCTTTCACTTGCTTCCGCATCAGTCCCGCCAAGCCCATACCCTCCCAAGTATTGGCGAAGTCGTTGACGGAGTACGCAAGATCCGGCTGACCTTTCCGGTTGCCGAAGCATCGACCGAACAGCTAGGATTTCGGGTAGTTGAGCCTTTTGGCACCAACATGGTGGTGGTAATCCTGAGTTCCATACCGCTTTTTGACGGCCTTCGTCCAAGAGCGGAATCGATTGACGCACTTAAGGATGTACTTGCTGAAAAAGCCGAAATTCTCGCCGCCAGCGGGACCATGGTTGTTAGCCGTTATCTTTTAACGGAGCCGTGAGAAACCCATATTATGGGTATTGATAGTAGTTTGCCGATTTGCGGCAATTGATTTTTTTGGCTATATTGGCCCTAGATATTGTGAATAAAACAGGAGTAGATAAATGACTTTTCGGAAATTTGGAGCGGTTTTGGCAGTCGCCGCGCTGGTGAGCCCGGTAGCATTGTCAGCACAAACGCTCACCGCAGACGAAATTTTGGCGCTTTTGCAGGCCCAGCGGGAACAATTGAACGAGGGTCTGGGGGCGACACGAACCCTTGAGTTTGTTACTGAATCAACCCCGGAATCAGGGGGTGCCGGGTTGTCTCTGGTGACGGAAGCGCCCGGTGAAGCGGTTGCCGCCAATACCGATGGTGCCGCAATTCCAGAAGAGATGGTGATTGACCTTACAATCTTTTTCGAATTCGATTCAGCCCTGTTAAAAGCCGAATCCAAAGGACAGGTTGACGCGCTTTGTAGCGCAATTGAAGCCAGCGAAGCGGCCAGCGCCACTGTTGTGGCAGAAAGCGCAGAGGCCCAGCTCGCTGATCCGAGCACATACCAAATTATTGGCCACACAGATGCTTCGGGCTCGGTGCAGTATAACCTCTCCCTCAGCCAAGCCCGCGCAGACGAAGTTGTCCGCTATATGGTGCGCGAATGCGGCATAGACGGGTCTATTCTGCAAGCCGTTGGTATGGGTGAAGCCCGATTGAAAGACGCGGGCAATCCACGAGCGGACTCGAACCGGCGCGTTGAGATTCAAATCGTATTATAGTGGATGCTGTATAGGTATCGGCCCGTGGGCTCGCTGCCGTGATCGCTTATACGTAATTGCCGGGCTGGTGCCCGGCAACTTAACGGCCCTGTTGTTTCGCGAATGATTTCAACATAGTTGGCAAAAACTGGGGATCACGGTCTGGCTGAAAACTAATTAGCAATCTTCGCCAACCAGTGTAGCCGTACCATTTACGATTGTTGCAGTGCAGTCAAAAGTGTCACCGTTTTCGCCACTACCGCCACTACCGCCACTACCGCCACCAACGGCAGCCAGAACTCCGTCAGCAACGGTTGCACTGGCGTTGTTGAGGCCAATTTGGATTGTCGCCGCCACAGCAATGGAAATTCCAACAATCGCGGCGGTCAAGACCACCCAATCTACAGTTACCGCGCCTTCTTCGTCACGCGTAAATCTAACAATATTAAACATTTACTTTCCTCAACTTCTTCAACTTGGCTACTTTGTCTAGGTTATGACTAAATTGTGATCTTGTTCAAAATGTGTTCAAATCGGGGTTTTTTCGGAGTGTCATTTCATGATTGAGGCGGGCTTTGCTAGCAGTTTCCAGCAACTTGGCTGAAGCAATAGGCACAGCCGCAACCTTCGCGCAGTTCCCTTATGTCTGGCAAAGAATACCGCAGCTGAAATAAATAGTGGTTTTTGCCGACTAAGCCATCGTTTGCAAAAAGGCGGCGCGACTGCTGGCGTCGTCAATATGGTTTGCCAAAGAGGTGCAAAGTTCTTCGCGTGTCGCGCAGGTCTTTGCGGTTTTTTTGATCAGTATCTTCGCAATCGGGCCGATATGGGGCGTTAACTCGCGGGTCAAAGCTTCGAGCAAGTCATCGCTCAGCATTGGTCCGGCTCCGGTCGTTGCAGCCCCGGTTTGACCAAGATGAGCCTGCACGGCGGCTTTGAAAGCTTCGCGGTGTTCGGGCCCGATCTCGGCGGCGAGCTGGTTAATCAGCTGTCCGGTATCTGTAGTAGCGCCAGAAACCCGCTTCACCAGCACCTTGGCAATCGGGCCAATCTGGGTGGTGAGCAGTTCCTCTATCCGCGCCAGTGCCGATTTGGGCATCTGTGCTGCCATTGTTTGGCTCAACGCCGCTGCCGGTTGTTGGTTGGAAGTCATAACAATCGTGCGGTCAGTGTCATTCATAGCGGCACTATCGACATTTCTGAGAGCTTCGTGAATGCCATTGGCAAACGCCCGGGCATCCGGCGTGCGCTGCTGTGGATCGGCCATCAATGTTTGCGCCGACAGGGCGTAAAGCGCTTCCGGTAAGCCGGGAGCGAGCTCGCGGAGGTTTAGGACCTGACCTGACAGGACTTTTTGGGTCAATTCCCCCAAAGAGCCGGATTCAAAAGGCTTCCGACTGGTCAGAAGCTCAAACATAATCACACCGGCACCAAAAATATCAGCCCGATGGCCAGCGGTTTCACCCATAAACTGCTCGGGTGACATATAGTCAGGCGTGCCGATCATGCCGCCATGTGTAGCACCCAGTGCTTCCACCTTGGCAACCCCAAAATCGGCAAGTTTAACCCGCCCATCCGGCAATAACAGTGCGTTGGCGGGCTTGATGTCGCGGTGGACAATGCCCGCTGCATGAATCGCATCCAGCCCTGCCAGCATTTGGGTCATGATTGAGCCAAATTCCTGCAAGTTCGGCAATGGTCGCCGCGCGATCCGGTCCTCGATGGTTTCCGATTCGATGAATTCCATCACCAGATAGGGCTGCTCATCTTGCTCGAGATAGTCAAATATCGTGACCAGATTGCCGTGCAAAACCCGCCCCGCCGCTTTGGCTTCACGTGCAAAGCGCTCTAGCCATGAAGCGCGTTCATCTGTGCCCATCAGGTGTGTGTGTAGTGTTTTAATGGCCACAACCCGGTCAATATCCGGGTCATGGCCTTTATAGACAACTCCCATCGCACCTTGGCCAAGCACAGAATCGATTTGGTATTTGCCAACGGTTTTTGGGGTCTCGGGGGTCATTAATCATCCAGCAGTTTCATAGCGCTGTTTAACGAACGCCGCATCCGATTGAAAGACTCGGAAAGCGAAGAAATTTCATCTTTGCCCTTTTTCACATATTCGTCTGCCGAGAAATCACCCATGCTCACTTGCTCAGATATTTGAGACATTACCGTCACAGGTTTCAAAACAATGCGGGACAGCATTATGTTCACCAAAATAATGACCACAGCAAAAGCCACAACAATGGCCGCCAGAATTACGATCACCAGATCAAGGGCACGCTTGTCAGCCAATGTCATCGGTGCCGAGATAATTTGCGCGCCGATGGTTTCACCCAATTGCCAGCCAAATCCGTTTTCGGGGCCGTAAAGATCAAGCATGGCCGCGGGGGCTATGTCGGGGTCCGAGTGACAGCGGAGGCAGCCCTCGTTGGTAATCTTGAACGGAAAGGCCACTACATAAGAGCGCCCGGAATCGGTTTCACGGATGCTTACAACGCGGTCAAGGCTCTGATCGGCGCGGAGCTGGTCGATCAAAGCCGCTTCCCAGTCATTCGCAAGATCGTCGGGATTGGTTGGGTTGAGCGCGGCTTCTTTGTAGCTATAATCCGAAAAGCTTTCCTGAAAACGGGCAAAAACAGTTTGTGCCGAAAAGGACGGAACCGAGTGCGGGATAAACAGAATATCGTTGTCGTCCGCTAAAAGCGGCGTAATACCGGTTGAGGTATAATGCCGAACCGCAAGCGCATTCCCCCGAATAATCGCGATCTCGTTTTCGATCTCGTGAAGTGCGTTTTCCTGCGCTGCCCGATAACTGAGGAACGATGCCGCCCCGAGCCCGATAATGCAGGCCGTAACCAATACAAGGTTAAACTTAGTCCGTAATTTCATAACCGATTCCTTTTTCCCCTAGGCACATTGTTAAATAAATGTATTACTGTCGTCTATCTTACGCCCATATAAACCGCATTATCATACTAAGCCTTTGGCGCTAATTAAAATAGGTATTACCGATGTTTAGATATTTTGCTGTAATTTTACTGACAGTTTACTTGCCATTTTCGGTAAGTGCGCAAACCAGAACTTTTAACGACGTATCCATTGTGGCGCTGATCGTGACCTCCGGCGGCGAAACGCCGGTTTCGGCCAGCGTCACAAAAACGCTCGAATCACTCGACGCGCAAACCTTGACGGCAAACGCGCCGAACGCCTCGGAAATGCGCTCGATCCTAAAGCGCTTTACGTCAGCCGCCATAGATACAGATATAGCAATTGTCTATTTTGACGGGGCCGTTCTTAAAATTGGAGACCGCGAATTTGTAGCGCCGGGTGGCATTCAGTTACGCAGGCCATCTGATCTTCTTACACGGGCTATTCCGCTTTCAGCACTGGCGCGCGCCACAGCGCTGGCCAACAATGGTGGGGTGGTGCTAGCGCATTCAACCGGTCAGAGTATCGACCTCATTGAGGGCGTAACCCTTGTTGAAACCGCCCCGCGCCCGCGCACCGGTACAAGCCCAATCCTATTCGCCAACGAAAATGCGGCGGTGAGCCTCGCCAGTGGTCTGGAAACTATGGCAAATACCGATGGCGATATTGACCTGACCGAGGCCCTTCAGGGCCTCTCGGCGATTGAGGGAATCAGTATTTCGGCGCTTCCTTCCCGGCCTGCTATGCTCCGCCAGCCCCCCCCGCTTGCGCCGGAAGTTACGGCCGCCACAACCAACCCTGTTTTGGAGGCAACACCTGAAGAACCTGCAACCGAAGGGTTGGAGCTACCTCAGGTTGGCAGCGACCCTGAGGACGTGACGCCGCTCGCCGAAACAGATTCTGCAACTGAAGAAACGATAGCGGAAGAACCCGCCGAGACGCCCGTTTCCGACCCGGTTCCAGAAACGGAAGCATTACCCGTAGCCGAAAATACAGCCCCCCAAAGCGACCAGGTTAACGATACGGCAGCCGCTGAAGAGTCAGAGCTTTCGATCGATGTGTTGCGTGCCATGCAAGGCGCGTTAACGCGCACAAACAAACGCACGCTCCAGCGTAATCTGAGGAACCTCGGGTTTTATCGTGGCTTGATCGACGGCATTTTCGGCCGACAAACAGAACGTGCAATCTCGGCTTATCAGGACTCTATCGGGGCTACCGTTACCGGCGTATTAACACCTGCGCAGCTAGAAGCGTTGAGCGAATAAATTGCCAAAAAAGCCTTAAAGGGATAAGATAGGCGAAGTGACTCGCCTGTCATGCCAATTCAGGGACCGACATTTTATGATAAGATTCTTGGTCATTTTAGCCTTATCAATCACGCTGCCCTTTGGGGCGTGGGCCGGCGAAAGAATCGCACTTCTGATTGGCAATTCGGACTATCAGCAAAATAACCTTGACCTGCCCAACCCCGCCAACGATGCCGCCGCCCTAGGTGAAAAACTCGAAACCCTCGGTTTTCAGGTGATCAAGGCTATCGATGTAGATCACACACAGATGACAGCGGCACTTACCGATTTTTCGGAAGCGGCCAAGGGGGCCGAAATGGCTGTGTTTTTCTTTGCGGGCCATGGCGTTCAGGTGAGCGGCGAAAACTATCTGGTTTCGACCGGGTTTGACGAATTCAGCGCTGCGGGTCTTGGCAACTCTGCCATAAGTATGACCGATGTTCGCAATGCATTTGAGACAGCTAGTGCTGACGTAGGAATCGTCATTCTAGACGCTTGCCGCAACAANCCGTTTGTTGAAACAGGCCAGGCCCCGCCGGGGCTGGCGCGCTCCACCGGCGGGGCTGGCTTATTGATCGCCTATGCAACCGATCCCGGCAATGTGGCTTTTGACGGCACCGGAGAAAACAGCGTTTTCACCAACGCTATTATAGACAATATCGATGCAAAAGGCGTTGAGGCCCGGATCATGTTTGGCCGCGTGCGCCAGCAGGTAATTCTTGATACACGCGGGCAGCAGATCCCATGGGTTGAAGAGGCGGTTCTGGGCGAGCATTACTTTGCTGGCAGGCAAGGCGTTGTGAATGTCGGAAACGCCTATTCACGCGAGCTATCGCTATGGCGCGAAATTTCCGCGACAACCGATATCGCTGCCTTTGAAGGGTATATCGCTGAATTCCCCGATGGGGTGTTTACCACATTTGCGAGTGATCGGATTAAAATGATTGAGCGGGCGCGAGCCGCAGGTGCACCATCGGGGCAGACAAGCACCGAGCTTTTGCAGGGCGAACCTCCCGACCGTATCGAAAACGCGTTGGCGGTGCTTGGTTTTTTGCAGGCAACGCGTGACCTGTCGGGCGCCTCGCTTCAGCGCCTCGCAAGCGCATTTGATCTTTATCGCGTGCAACTACCCAACCCCGATGAGGCCAGCGCCGAGCGGCTTTACCAAGATGCAGCGCGTATGACCATATTTCTTGGTGCAACCACGGCGCAGCAACTTCGCACCGATATTGTATCGCTATCCAGTATAGACCGGACCCTGAAAATTGCGCGGGATGCCATCCGGGAAATTGAAGAAATTGCCAAAACCAATCCGGATGCGCTCCCGATCCTGGTTGAATCCCGCCGCGATGTAACCGCAATCGAGGCTTCGCTTGATCAAGTTTTGGGACGGCTCGATGAAAGCCGGATTTATTATCAGTCTCTCATTGATCAGGCACAGCAGTTCTTCCCTGAGAGTTTCACCCCTGAAGCAACCGAACAGGTATTGCCCCCAGCCGGGATGAGCCGCCTCGAGCAGCGCCTCGCAGATGATGCAGCATTATTTATTAAACACGTTCAGAGTTATACACCGGAAACAGAAGGAACCTATGCATGGCTGACCGACTTTTTGCCAACAAACTAGTAGCCGCAGGATTAAGCGCATCACTCGTGATTAGCGGGTGCGTTCCTGTCATTACGCCCGGCATTCCGACAGTTACGGTAACCCGAACCGGCCTCACCCCCGAAGAAGAAGAGCTGCGGAGCCGTTCACAAGCTTTGCAAAAAACCATTATCGAAGGGGCCTCGCTGGGCGCCGCTGCCGGTGCCGCACTCAGCCTGGCCAACGGTGGCGACAATTTCTGGCGCAATGTCGCGATTGGTGCCGCTGTTGGTGGTTTGGCAGGGACCTATGTCGCGAGCTTGCAGCGCAACTTCGCCTCTCGCGAAGATCAGCTGAAACAGGCAATTTCGGATGTTCGCGCAACGAATGCGGAAACAAATGCAACCCTACAAGTTATGCGCACTGTTCAGGCGCGTGACCTTGCCGAGCTGAACGAACTTCGCACAGCTCTCGCCGCAGGTAGAACCGATGCCGCTTCTCTCGAAGCCCGCCTCAGCGTGGCGCGCGCAAATCTGGCAGATATGAACGGTGCCATTGAAGGCGCTCAAAACCGCGCCGGTGAATTTACGCAAGCACGGGATACCATGGCCAGCGAAGGTGAAACAGCCGAAATGGATGGCGAGCTTGCCCTACTTCAAGACCGCATTCAGCAAATGCGGGCTGTTGCCTCTGAACTATCGCAAAACGTCTAGGAGACCAGAAAATGAAAAGATTATTACTTCTTGGCACAGCCATTTTCGCGTTCAGCGGCTGTGAAGTTTCGGAAGATCCGGCAGATGGCGGATTCATTTCGGGTGTGGTTGGCGTAGCTGGTGGCGGTTATCAGCGCCGGATCGACGCATTGGAAGCCACACTGGCAGCGGATCAGGCACGCGCCAATTCGCTAGCGTCGGAGCAGCTTCGCCTTCAGGCCCAGTCCGCCAGTATTTCTGCACAAATCAGGAACCAGACCGCTCAGCTTGCCGCACTGAAAAAGGTTGTAAATGACCGGGTTGCATTGCTTGAAGCGACCGGAACCACCGTTGGCAGCGGTATGGCTGTGCGTGTGCGGGCCACCGCCAATGCAGCGCCGAGCGGGCGGACCGATGCGGAGCGTTTGGCCTCGCTACGTGCCGCCATCGCAAATGCGCGGGCGCTCTCCGTAGACCTCAGCCAACTCTCATGACCTTAAAGCGGCCACAGAATCCAATACCGGGCTTTGTCGCTGCTGCTTTGCAAAACCAAGGGTTGGAAGAGGCTTATGCCAGCCGCCCGCCTTTCCAGCGCAATGATTATCTAGGTTGGATAGCGCGCGCCAAGCGACCGGAAACCCGGGAAAAACGCCTAAATCAGATGATAGACGAGCTTAATGCGGGGAATACTTACATGGGTATGGGCTGGAATAAACGCTAACTCTTGAGGCGCAGGTTTTTCGGATCGTAGAGCGGGGCCTGAACACGCGCAATCGGATGGCGAACCCCAAAAACCTCGATTGCAAACTCTGTCTTGTCCGCCAATGTTGAGGGCAGATAGCCAAAACAAATACTCTTTCCAACCGAATAGCCAAAACCCGCACTTGTAACGAGCGAAACCCGTTGGCCTTCGCAAAACAGGCTCTCGCCACCGGTTAACGGCAGGTTTTCGCGGGTCGCAAAGCAGCACAGGCTCTGGGAAACCCCGTCTTCCTTTTGTGTCTTCAGTTTTTCACGCCCGATAAAATTCCCTCCGGTTTTCAGATGAACCCTAAACCCGAGTCCGGCTTCGATCGGGGTGTAATCGGGCGTTATGTCAGCGCTCCAGTAGAGGTATCCCTTTTCCATACGCAGGCTATCAATCGCGCGGTAGCCGATATCTTTGATACCGGAAGGTTCTCCGGCAGAGATCAAAGCATCATACACGTGCAGGGCAAATTCGGTTGGTATGTGCAGTTCCCAGCCTAGCTCCCCCACATAGCCGATACGGATGGCCCTTACAGGAGCGGCGCCTAGCGTAATGTCGCGGGCGGTGGCGAAAGGGAAAGCCTCGTTGGAGATATCCTCTTCGCAAATCTGCGCAAGCACTTCGCGTGACTTTGGGCCACAAATATTAATAACTGCACGGGCAGAGGTAACCTCAATCAACATTGCGTCATCCGGCAGGTGCTGCCTTATCCAGTCACTATCATGCACGCCAAAGCCTGCGCCGGTGACGATATAGAAATGGTTTTTCGCTAGTCGTGTAATGGTAACGTCCGCCTCAATCCCACCAAGCTCATTGCAAAGCTGCGTATAGATCACTGTGCCGATGGGTTTGTCCATGTTTGAAACGGAAAGCCGCTGGATGGCGGCGAGCGCACCCAAACCAACCAGCTCGAATTTTGCAAAACTCGACTGGTCAATTAACACGACACCTTCCCGCACCGCCCGATGCTCTTGGGCGACGAACGTCTTCCAACCCGGCTCTAGAAAATCAAGCTGATCGACGGGATCCACCCCCTCAGGCGCAAACCAAAGCGGCCGTTCCCACCCGTTTTTGCTGCCCATCACCGCGCCTTTTTCCTTTAGCCGCGCGTGTAGCGGCGAAAGGCGCAGGTTGCGCACAGCCTCGGCCTCAGCCCCCGGGTAGCGCATTTTGTAATGGTGGGCGTAATGCTCGACGGCGCGCGGATACATATAGGCGCGTGCGCCGTGATGAGGCCCGAAGCGGCGGTTATCCAGCGGCCATAGGTCAAGCGAGGGGCGGCCTTCCAGCAGCCACTCGGCGATCATCTCACCGGCACCACCACCCGCAGCGATCCCGTATAGGAAGCCCGTGGCGAGCATCAGGTTTTGCAGGCCAGGCACGGGGCCAAGCACAAAATCACCATCGGTCGAATAGGGAATCGGCCCGTTGATAACCGTTCGGATACCGACTTCATTGACGATTGGCGTAACCTTGGCGGCATTGACCGCCAGCGGCTCGAAGCGCTCAAGGTTCTCCGGCAAAAGCTGGCGAACAAAGCCGCCGGGGATACCGTCATCCCCGAAAGGTTGCGTATTATCCTCATATCCGCCAATCACCAGCCGCCCGCCCGCGTCGGGTTTGTAGTAAACCAGCCTATCAGGGTCTCGCAATGTTGGCAGGCCTGCCCGGAAATCGGGGATTGGTTCGGTAACGATATACTGGTGCTCAACCGCACAAGCCGGAATTTTGAGGCCAAGCTTGGCCCCCAATTCACGGCTCCACATGCCGGTGGCGAGGGTGACGGTTTCGGCTTCCCAAGAGCCTTTATTGGTGAGCACCTTCGTTACCCGCCCGTTTGCCACTTCAAAATCCTGCACCTCCACGCCTTGCTCTATCCGCACACCCAGCTTGCGGGCGGCGGCGGCAATAGCTTGGCAGAGCGAGGCTGGGTCCACATGGCCGTCAGACGGAATAAAAGCCGCGCCTTCAAGGCCTTCGGTAGAAATGTAAGGAAACAGCGCCTTGGCTTCATCTGGCGAGATCACATTCATTTCCAAGCCGAAGCTTCGTGCCATCGTCGCCAGCCGCTTGGCTTCCAGCATCCGGTCTTTGGAGGCCGCCAACCGCAGGCTGCCCACCTTTTTCCAGTCAAAATTCAGGCCCGTTTCAGCTTCCAACCGGTCATACATCTCAACCGATTTTTGCAGCATGCGCGTGGTGTTGCGTGAGCTTCGTAGCTGCCCAACCAAGCCCCGCCGCATGCCATGTAGCCCCCTCGGTGAGCGCGGCTTTTTCAAGCAGCACCACATCTTTCTCTCCCATGCGCGCCAGATGATAGGCAATCGAGCAGCCAATTATACCGCCCCCGATAATCAGGTGTTTCGCGGCATTTATCCGCATTCAGCTCTCTTTCACACTCAATGAAATTTCGTATTTATCCAGCATGGCACAGATCGCCGCGTCGGGTTCGGCATCCGTGACAAGGATGTCGATATCTTCAGGAGTCTGCATGGCAATCGGGGCGCGCAATCCGAATTTTGAGCTATCGGCAACTACGATGCTCACTTGCGCCCGCCGGATGGCCTCGCAGGAGATATCGGCCTCCTGAATATCGTGCAGCATAAATCCGGCTTTGGCACTGATCGCGCCCACCGACATAATCGCGTATTGCACGTTAAACCGCTTGATAAAGTTGATCGCGTCTTGCCCGAAGGCCCCGCCATCATGGCTGCGCAGTTCTCCACCCGCCAGAAATACACGGTTGTTATTGCGTGCGGTCAGCATATGCGCCACGGCAATGGAATTGGTCACAACATAAAGATCGGTATGGTTTTGCAGCGCTTGCGCCACATAAGCCGTGCTGGAGCCAATATCCATAAATAGCGAATTACCGTTTTCGATCATATCCGCCACGCGCGCGGCGAGTTGCTTCTTGGCTTCGGCGTTTTTGTCCATTCTGGACTGGAAAGGCGGCTCAACCACCGAAACAAGCCCAACAAGGGAAACGCCCCCATGAACTTTTTTTACAAGAGCGCTGGCTTCCAATGATTTGATATTGCGCCGGATTGTTTCATCAGAAACCGCAAGACGGGCTGCCAAAAAACCGATCCGGCAGGAGCCGCCAGCCAACCGAATTTCGCGCAAGATCTCCTGCTCCCGCTGATTTGTGATTGCACTTTGCTTTGCCATTACACGCTCCCAATCACTACTTTTCCACATTTTCCCACATTGAACAACATTATTCGCCAATTTGCTTGACTTTACGCCAAGCCAAACGCACGCTTTCCCATATCGACGGGATCGTCTCGTCACTTAATAACACGAGAAGGAACCAAAAATGCGGAACATATCGAAGATTTCATTTGCGGGGGCCGTCGCGGGTCTCATGTTGGGCGGTGCGGCGATTGCCGATGTGGAGTCGCAAGATCCGATCAAGCTGACCCTGCATGACTGGTCGGGCCAGTTGATCAATACCCAGATCATGGGTGCCGTGCTGGAGGAGGCCGGCTATAATGTTGAATATGTGCAAGCGGATTATATCGCACAGTTTGCGGGCCTGAAAACCGGTGACCTGAGCTTGGCGATGGAGATCTGGGCCACCACCGGCCAAGAGGCGCTGGATGAGGCCGTAGCTTCGGGCAATGTTGTAAATGTGGGCGAAACAGGCCTACAGGCGATCGAGGAATGGTGGTATCCGCTCTATATGAAAGAGCGCTGCCCCGGCCTACCGGACTGGCAGGCGCTTAAGGCGTGCTCGGCTGAGTTTGCCACCGCCGAAACCGCGCCTTTGGGCCGCTATGTAGGCGGGCCGGTTACTTGGGGCGGGTTTGACGAAGAGCGCGTTGCCGCCCTCGACCTTGGTTTCGAGGTGGTGCACGCGGGCACCGATGCCGCCCTGTTTGCCGAACTTGAATCGGCTTACCAGCGTGAAGCACCGGTCATTTTGTGGGTTTATGTGCCCCATTGGGCGCCCGCTAAATTTGACGGTGAATTTGTTGAATTCCCTCCTTATTCGGCTGAATGCTACACCGACGCGTCAGTGGGTGTGAACCCTAATGCGACCCATGATTGCGGCAAACCCCGTGGGCCGATTTGGAAAGCCGCTTGGGCGGGCTTGGCTGACAAATGGCCGGGCGCAAATGCGATTATCGAAGCTTATACCCTCAATAACGCCGAGATGAGCGCCATGGTTGGCGCGGTTGATCTCGACGGGGAAAGCATCGAAGATGTGGTTGATCAATGGATGGACGATAACGAGGACCGCTGGTCGGCGTGGATCGCCCAATAAAATCTGTCGCCCCCCGATATTGGGGGGCGCGCCCTTTTCAAGGCCAATAAAATGACCGCAAAACTCGTCTGCAAAAATGTCTGGAAACTGTATGGAGACGGCCCGGAGCGGTTTTTGCAGAGCAATCCCGCGCCGAACCTGAAACAAGTGCGGGACGCGGGGCTGATCCCTGCCGTGCGGGATGCCAATATCGCCGTGGAAGATGGCGAGATTTTTGTGATTATGGGGCTTTCGGGCTCGGGAAAGTCAACACTCGTGCGCTGTATGTCCCGCCTGATCGAGCCCACGGCAGGCGTGCTCGAATTTGAAGGCCGCGATTTGCGGCAGATGAACGACCGCGAGATGATCGAAATCCGCCGCCACAAAATGGGTATGGTTTTTCAGCATTTTGCCCTGCTGCCGCATTTGAGCGTGTTGCAAAATGTGGCTTTTCCGTTGGGCATTCAGGGGCAAAAGAAAGCAGATGCCGAAGCGCGGGCGCGTGAAGTTATCGAGCTTGTCGGCCTGAAGGGCCGTGAGGATTATTACCCGCGCGAGCTTTCCGGCGGGCAACAGCAACGGGTAGGGATCGCCCGCTCGCTTGCCGTCGAGCCCGATATCTGGTTTCTGGACGAGCCGTTTTCTGCGCTCGATCCGCTCATCCGCCGCGAAATGCAGGATGAATTTTTGCGCCTTCAGGGAATGCTGAAAAAAACCATCGTGTTTATCACCCATGATTTTGACGAGGCCATCCGGCTGGCCGACCGGATAGCGATCATGAAAGACGGTGCCGTTATTCAGGTCGCCACCCCCGAGGAGCTGGTGCAAAGCCCGGCGGATGACTATGTGCGCGAGTTCACCACGCATATCCCGCGGGAGAAGGTGATTTCGGTTGGATCGGTGATGACCGTTGGAGGCAAGGGCTCGGGTGGCGGAATATCGGCAGGCGCTAAAGTAGCTGAAGTGGCTGCCCAAGTGGTGGCAAGCGCCGAACCTCTCAAAGTAGTTGATGAAGACGGTGGAGATGTAGGCTCGATTGACCGTGAACAAGTGATCTCTGTGCTGGTGGGCGGTTAGATGGCGCTTCGCCCAGCAATATGGCTCGGGCTTTTTGGGCTCACACTAGGGCTCGCGCTGTGGCAACCGCTGAGTGGATACCCCGAAGCGTGGGTGATCGGACTGAAAGATGTGGTGAGCGCCGCGATGAAATGGCTGGTTGAGGAAGCCGCCGTTGGGCCGGTTAAGTTTACCGACCTCACACGCGGCTTGGCGTGGCTGATTGAGCAACCCTATGAGTTGGCAAAATCCGTGCTGGCCACCGGATTCATGGACGGTGTGGGGCGAAGGGCTGAACAGATTGTGCCACCCTTGAGCTGGCTCGGGGTCATCGCCTTTGTGATGGCCCTTGGGCACTATGCCAAAAGTTGGGGGCTGGCGCTGGTGGTTGGGCTTTGCTTTACCTATCTGGCGGTTTTTGGCCAGTGGGAAAGCGCGATGGTCACACTCGCTTCGGTGGTGATCGCGGTGCCAATCGGGGTAGCCGGCGGGCTTTGGCTCGGGATTTTGGCTTACCGGCACCGCAGCTTCGAGCGCGTGCTCTCACCGGTGCTTGACCTCATGCAGACAATCCCGATTTTTGCCTACCTTGTACCAATCCTGTTCATGTTTGGCTTCGGGCCGGTTTCGGCGCTGGTGGCAACGGTGATTTACGCGATGCCCCCGATGGTGCGGATCACCACTTTAGCGCTGAAAGGGGTGGACCCCGAGATCAAGGATTTTGCCACCATGACCGGCTGCACACGGCGGCAGATGACATGGCGGGTGCTGGTGCCAGCCGCGCTTTCCTCGCTTATGGTCGGGGTGAATCAGGTGATAATGCTGTCGCTCAACATGGTGATCATCGCTTCGATGATCGGCGCGGGCGGGCTTGGCTTTGATGTGCTTTCAAGTTTGCGCCGCCTCAATATCGGTGGTGGGTTCGAGGCCGGTATTGCGATTGTGGTGCTGGCCATAGCCATTGACAGGCTCAGCCAAGCCTTTGCTGAACGCTCCACGCGGATTGTGCCGCCGCTCAAAGGCAACTGGGTAAAGCGGCACCCGCGCTCGGTTTTGGTGGCCGCTATTCTGATGGTTTCCATGGGGCTGGGGCTGGTTTTGCCATTGTTTCAAACCTTCCCGGAAGACAGCGCCCTAACCACGGGGAAATTCTGGAGCAACGGCGTAAAATACCTGAATATCAACTTCTTTGACCAGTTTGAAGCGGTCAAAATCTTTGTGCTCAACGCCTTTATGCTGCCGATTAAGAGGTTCTTCCTTGGCATCCCGTGGCCATGGGCATGGCTGATGCTGGTCGCCCTCGGCTATCGCTTTGGCGGGGTAAAGCTGGCGGTAATGAACGGGTTGATGGCGGCGTTTATTCTGGCAACCGGCATGTGGGAAAAAGCGATGATCACAGTTTACCTTTGTGGCTCGTCGGTGATGATCGCTGCCGCTATCGGTATTCCGATCGGCGTATGGGCGGGCGTGAGCGCACGGGCCGGGCGGGTGATTGGGGTGGTCATCGACACGCTGCAAACCTTGCCGAGCTTCGTTTACCTGATCCCGGTGGTGATGCTGTTTCGCATCGGAGATTTCACAGCAATGCTGGCGATTGTGGCTTATGCTATTGTGCCTTCCATCCGCTATGCCGCGCACGGGGTACGTGGGGTGCCGGAGGAGTTATTGGAGGCTGGCATCGTTTCCGGCTGCACTAAAGGGCAGATTTTGCGGCGCATCCGGCTGCCGCTGGCTTTGCCCGAAATTCTGCTCGGGCTCAATCAAACCATCATGCTGGCGCTTTCGATGCTGGTGATCACGGCGCTCGTTGGCACGCGCGACCTCGGGCAGGAGGTCTATATCGCGCTCACCAAAGCCGATGTTGGCCGTGGTTTGGTCGCGGGTTTTGCCATTGCCTTTATCGCCATGATGGCTGACCGGATGCTAAACGCATCGGCCCGCGCGGCACGTATAAGATTTGGACTGGAGGACGGGCATGTCTGACCCGATATTGAACCGCATCAAAGCATTGCCGATATGGCAGGGCGAGATTGAGGCCACGCCGCTGGACGGCGGGCGCACCAACCTGAATTTCACCGTTATAGACGGCGACAGCAAATATGTCGTGCGCTTTGGCGAGGATATCCCCGCCCATCATGTGATGCGCTTTAACGAGTTGGCGGCGAGCCGTGCAGCCCATGCCGCCGGGCTTTCGCCAGAGGTGGTTTTTGCACAGGACGGCCTTACGGTCATTCGGCATATCGAAAGCAAAACGCTCGAAGAAAAAGATGTCGGGCAACCCGAATACTTGGCCCGGATCGTAGACCTGATGCGCCGCTGCCACCAAGAAATGCCCCAGCACCTGCGCGGCCCGTCGCTGGTGTTTTGGGTGTTCCACGTTATCAGGGATTACGCCGCAACACTTGATGATTATGCCAGCCCGCACGCCACCAAAATGCCGGAATGCCTTGCCATTGCCGAGCGGTTAGAGGCTGATATCGGCCCTGTTGAGCTTGTCTACGGCCACAACGACATGATGGCGGCCAACATACTGGATGACGGGGCACGACTTTGGCTGATTGACTGGGATTACGCCGGCTTCAACTCTCCGCTTTTTGATTTGGGCGGTTTGGCCAGCAACAATATGCTCACCGAGGCGCAAGAGCTGGAAATGCTCAGGGCCTATTCCCGCACCCCCCCCGATGCCGCACTTCTGCGCCGATATCTCGCGATGAAATGTGCCTCGCTCATGCGCGAAACCATATGGAGCATGGTTTCAGAGTCCATCTCCGATCTTGATATCGATTACGCCGCTTACACGGAAGAAAACCTTGCGCGCTTTGAAGCCGCATATGCCATCTATAAACAAGGTTAAGACCATGAAAACCATTCCTTCCTCCAGCAAAACCGTTGTTATCGGCGGCGGCATTATCGGCTGCTCTACCGCGTATCATCTCGCCAAAATGGGTGAGGAGGTCGCGCTGCTGGAGCGCAAAAAGCTGACATCCGGCACCACCTTTCATGCGGCGGGGCTGGTGGGGCAGCTGCGGAGCAATGCCAATATCACACAGCTTCTGGGCTATTCGGTCGAGCTTTATAACAGCATTGAAGAAGAAACCGGCCTTGGCACCGGCTGGAAGATGAATGGCGGTTTACGGCTGGCCTGTAATGAAGAGCGCTGGACTGAAGTGAAACGGCAGGCGACCACGGCGCACTCATTCGGTTTGCAAATGGACCTGCTAACCCCGAAAGAGGCGCAAGAGCTTTGGCCGCTGATGAACGTGGATGACGTTGTTGGCGCGGCGTTTATGCCAACCGACGGGCAAGCGAACCCCTCTGACGTAACGCAGGCGCTGGCCAAGGGGGCGCGCATGGCGGGGGCACAAATATTCGAGGATTGCAAAGTGCTGGACCTTGAGGTCGAGAAGGGCCGCATTAAAGCGGTGATCACCGAAGCCGGGCGGATTGAATGCGAAAAGGTGGTGGTTTGTGCGGGGCAGTGGACCCGCGATTTTGCCAAAAAGTTTGGCGTAAACGTGCCGCTGGTCAGCATGGAACACCAGTATATGGTGACCGAAGCGATTGAAGGCATGCCCAAAAACCTGCCCACCCTGCGAGACCCTGACCGCCTGACCTATTACAAAGAAGAGGTCGGCGGGTTGGTGATGGGGGGGTATGAACCTAACCCGATCCCGTGGGCGGTGGAGGGCATCCCCAAGGGCTTCCATTATACGCTGATAGACAGCAATTTTGACCATTTCGAACCACTGATGGAGCTGGCGCTGGGCCGGGTGCCCGCGCTGGAAAGTGCCGGCATCAAAACCCTGACCAACGGGCCGGAGAGCTTTACGCCAGATGGTAATTTCATCATTGGCGAAGCCCCCGAGCTCAGCAACTTCTTTGTCGGTGCTGGCTTTAATGCCTTTGGCATTGCCGCTGGTGGAGGCGCTGGCATGGCGCTGGCCGAATGGGTCAAAAACGGTGAGCCGCCTTATGACCTTTGGTCTGCCGACATCCGCCGCTTTGGCCGGCCGCATTTTGATACCGACTGGGTCCGCACTCGCACCGTTGAGGCCTATGGCAAGCACTATACAATGGCGTGGCCGTTTGAGGAGCATGATAGCGGGCGGCCCTGCCGGAAATCCCCNCTCTACGATACGCTGGCCGCGCAGGGNGCCTGCTTTGGCGAGAAGCTCGGCTGGGAGCGGCCAAACTGGTTTGCCGATGCGGGCCAGAAGCCCAAAGATATTTACAGTTTCGAGCGCCAAAACTGGTTTGACAATGTAGCGCGCGAGCATAGAGCCTGCCGCGAGGCGGCGGTGCTGTTTGACCAAACCAGCTTCGCCAAGTTTTCGCTGAAAGGGCCAGATGCCGCCGTCGCGCTGGACTGGATTTGCGCCAATGATGTGGACAAGCCCGTGGGTGCGCTCATTTATACTCAAATGCTGAATGATAAAGCTGGGATCGAGTGTGACCTGACCGTGGCGCGCATTGCCGAGGATGAATTCTATATCGTTACCGGCACCGGCTTTGCCACCCATGATTTCAACTGGATCAGCCGCAATATCCCTGAAGGCATGAACTGCCAGCTCTTTGATATCACTTCATCAAATGCCGTGCTTTCCCTGATGGGGCCACGTGCGCGCGATATTCTGGAGGCGGTTACCAAAGATGATGTCAGCCACGAGGGCTTCCCTTTTGGCACCCTCAAAATCATCAGCATTGCCGCCTGCCCTGTGATGGCCCTGCGGGTGACCTATGTTGGAGAGCTAGGGTGGGAACTGCACTTGCCGGTGGAATATGCCACGGCGGTATACGCCGCACTAAATGAATCCGGAGCCGCGCACGGCTTGAAAAACGCGGGTTACCGCGCGATTGAGAGCCTGCGGCTGGAGAAAGGTTACCGCGCGTGGGGGTCTGACATTGGCCCTGACCACACCCCGTTTGAATCCGGCCTCGGCTGGGCCGTGAAGCTACGCAAAAATACCCCGTTCAAAGGGCGCGAGGCTTCAGAGGCGCAAAAGTCCGGTGGCATCAAAAAGCTGATGGCCTGTTTCACAACACCGCCAGATGTTATCCTGCAAGGGCGTGAAACCATCTATCGCAATGGCGAGCGGGTCGGCTGGCTGACCTCGGGCGGCTTTGGCTACACGGTAGATAAATCCATCGGCTACGGATATGTGCGCAACGCCGAAGGTGTCGATGCCGCCTATGTATTGAGCGGAAGTTATGAACTGGAAGTCGCAACCAAACGAATAAATTGTGACGTGCAGCTCGCACCACTTTACGACCCGAAAATGGAAAAGGTGAAATCCTGAAGTTGAAATAATACATTGATCGGGATCATCGTTCTGATCATCTTCTGGGCCTCGCAAGGCAAAGAAGGTGACAACGATTGCGGCTCGAATCCGGCTGGCTAAACCAATTGGCGCGCCTTAAACGGCGCGCCTTTTTTCTAGTAGCTGTATTCCTGATACACGCGCTTGATATCCCCACCCCATTCGCAGCGGAAAAGCCGTTCCAGCTTTTTGGCAGGAGAATAACCGCGGCCCAAAATCTCCTGCAAAGCATTCAGGAAGTGGGTTTCNTCTGGAATGAGCCCNCCCGCGCCCGGCTTGGCCCTCGCCTTTAGTCCGGCATGCGAGATCATCACCAGCTCTTTGGCAATCTCCAACACCTCAACCCCGTTAATCCGCGCCTGAAGCCCGTCTTTGGCAACATCGAGCCGCAACTGGTCGCGCTCTTCGGCGGTCCAGCCTTTGGCGACATCCCACGCGGCATCCAATGATGACTGATCATAAAGCAGCCCAACCCAAAAGGCTGGGAGCGCACATATTTTGCGCCACGGGCCACCATCGGCCCCGCGCATCTCAAGGTATTGCTTCACGCGGGCTTCAGGGAAGGCGGTGGTGAGGTGGTCAGCCCAGTCGCTCAGGGTTGGCTTTTCACCGGGGAGGGCCGGAAGCTCTCCCTTCAGAAAATCGCGGAAGGACATGCCGAGCGCGTTAATATATTTTCCGTCGCGGTAAACAAAATACATCGGCACATCCAGCACATACTGCACCCATGCCTCAAAGCCGAAACCTTCTTCAAACACAAAGGGCAGCATACCCGTGCGCGCTTTGTCCGTATCTTGCCAGATACGGGCGCGCCAGCTTTGGTAACCGGTAAGCTTACCTTCAAAAAACGGAGAGTTGGCGAAAAGCGCGGTGGCGATGGGCTGCAAAGCCAGCCCCACACGCAGCTTTTGCGCCATGTCAGCTTCAGATGAAAAATCAAGATTCACCTGAATGCAGGTGGTGCGATACATCATCTGCGTGCCATGGGTACCCACTGTATCCATGTAGGGCGTCATCAGTTTGTAGCGGCCCTTGGGCATCATCGGCATATCTTCGTGTTTCCACTCCGGTGCCGCCCCCATGCCAAAAAACCGCACACCTATGGTTTTCGAGATATCAATTACCTCGCGCAGGTGCTCATTCACCTCGTCACAGGTTTGGTGGATGTTTTCCAGCGGCGCGCCGGAAAGCTCCAGCTGGCCACCGGGCTCAAGGCTCACATTTGCACCGTCTTTATTGAGGCCAATCAGATATTCACCCTCATAAACCGGATCCCAGTTATACTTGTCACGCAGGCCTTCCAGCATGGCTTTGATCGAGCGTTCGCCCTCATAGGGGATCGGCTTCAACGTGTCTTTGCAATAGCCGAATTTCTCGTGCTCGGTGCCTATGCGCCAGTCTTCCTTGGGCTTGCAGCCGTCGGCCATTAACTGGGCGAGTTGGTCATGGTGCTCAATCGGACCACCGCCGGATTGTGGAATGGACATCGGCTTCCCCTTTATTTGACTGTTTCTATCAGACTTAGGGCTGGCCGCTTACCCTTGCAAGGCAGAAAAAGAAGATATCACAAATCATTATACCCGCTGCCAGACAATATGCATAACATTGCGGTCAGCGCCGAGCGCACGATTGAGCCGTTCAAGGCTCAGCCCCGGCAGTGCTGAAAACGCATGCAGCAGGTTTTCAGCGCCTTTGGCCTGAAACGGCACAAGAAGCGGGCGCTGCTCGGGCGCATAAAGCACCCAGTTGTAGCTGCCCGATTTACTGGGAGAGATTGCAATTTTACTCAGCGCCTCAAGGGTTACT
>JGI24025J20009_10000186_pt1 | contig 48127 bp, 50 predicted proteins | sample Cruoilmetagenom3_FD_20009 | JGI IMG/M metagenome (IMG submission 20009)
TCGGGCGGATCATGCATCGACCTGAATCTACTACGCCTAAATCGTCAAGCAGTTCTTCGGGTGTTCTCGGGTGTTCAAGGACTCGCAGTATATATCACATAACTTTTGACAGACGCCTGCTGACGCAGTATCTGAACACTTGTTCATTTCACCGGGGAGGAGAAACCCAATGCGCATCGAAGACACCGCCGCCATCATCACCGGAGCAGCCTCTGGCCTGGGCGAGGCAACCGCCCGCCTGCTGCGCGAAAACGGCGCGCAAGTGACCATCCTCGACCGTCAGGTCGAACGCGGAGAGGCCGTGGCCAAGGAAATCGGCGCGACCTTCGTGGAAACCGATGTCACATCCGAGGAAAGCGTAAAAAACGCCGTCGCCAAGGCAGTCGAGGCGATGGGCAAGATCAACGCCGTGATCAACTGCGCCGGTGTCGGCACCGCCGAAAAGACCCTTGGTAAGGAAGGCCCGCATAACTTCGACCACTACAAGCGCGTGTTGGACATCAACCTTGTCGGATCGTTCAACGTCGCCCGTCTGGGCGCGGCGGAGATCGCCAAGAACGAACCGGCCGATGACGGCCAGCGCGGTGTCATCATTTCAACCGCGTCGGTCGCGGCCTTTGACGGGCAAAAGGGTCAGGTCGCCTATGCGTCGTCCAAAGCGGGCATCGCGGGCATGTCCCTGCCCATGGCCCGCGATCTGTCGCGCGAAGGCATCCGCGTCATGGCCATCGCGCCGGGCATTTTCATGACCCCGATGCTGGCAGGCCTGCCGGAAAACGTGCAACAACAACTGGCCGCCGATGTGACCTGCCCGAAACGTCTGGGCGATCCGCGTGAATATGCATCGCTTGCCAAGTTCATCATCGAATGCGGTTACCTGAACGGCGAGACGATCCGCATCGACGGTGCGCTGCGGATGCAATAAGCCACTGTTTCAGAACATGAAAACGCCCGCTGTCCGGCGGGCGTTTTTCGTTTCAGGTATGGCGTTTTACGTCCCGCAGAACGTCGCCGCGACCACCTCATGCGGTTCCGGCGGGCGGGTGAATCGCTCGGGCGGGGTGTCGAACGGGTGCGACCCCGCCACCAAAAGCGCATGGAAAGGTGCCTCGTCCCCGTCCACCGCCGCCGCGATCACCTGTTCGACCAAATGGTTGCGCGGGATCATCAAGGGGTTCACCGCACGCATCACGGCAGCCGGGTTTTCCTCGGCCTCCAGCCGTTTGCGCCAGCCCGCCTCCCACGTGTCGAACAGGGCCGGATCGTTGAACCAGTCGCGCGGCTTGCCATCCGCCATCGCGGCGAATGTATTGGTGAAATCGGCCCGCGCAGCGGTCATCCGGTCCAGCAAATCCGAAATCATCGCCTCGTCCTGCGGCCCCGCATCGCGCAGCCCGATCTTGCGGCCAAAGGCGCGCCGCCATTCGGTGCGGATCAGGTCGGGCATGGCATGGACAGCGGCGGTAAAAGGTTCAATCGGCGCCTGCGTATCCTCGGCCAGCGGCACAAGGCACGATGCCAGCTGCGCCATGTTCCAGACGATGATATTCGCTTGATTGTCATAGGCATAGCGCCCCTGACGGTCGATCGAGCTGTAAACCGTTTGCGGGTGATACACATCGATGAATGCGGCAGGGCCATAGTCGATCGTCTCGCCCGACAGGGAGGTGTTATCGGTGTTCATCACCCCGTGGATGAACCCCGTCGCCATCCACGCCGCCACCAGCCGCGCCTGCGCCGCGATGACCTGTTCCAGCAGGTCCAGTGGCGTTTCAGCATCGGGAAAATGCCGCGCGCGGGTGTAATCATACAGCGCCCGCAGCGCATCGACATCCTGCCGTGCAGCGAAATACTGGAACGTGCCGACACGGATATGACTGGCCGCGACGCGGGTCAGAACCCCGCCGGGCAGCGGCGCATCACGATACACCGTTTCCCCCGTGGCGACGGCGGCCAGCGCCCGCGTGGTCGGCACCCCCGCCGCATACATGAATTCCGACAGGATATATTCGCGCAAGACCGGCCCCAGCCAGGATTTGCCATCGCCGCGCCGCGAATACGGCGTCGGGCCTGATCCTTTCAACTGGATATCGCGGTGGATGCCATGGCGATCCACCACCTCGCCCAGCAACAAGGCCCGCCCGTCGCCAAGCTGCGGCGAGAAGCCCCCGAACTGGTGCCCCGCATAGACCTGCGCCAAAGGCGCGGCCCCGTCGGGCACCGCGTTGCCGGCGAATACATCCGCATCCGGCCCGCCGGTGATGCCCAGCTCCGCCGCCAGCGCATCGTTCCACGCGATCATGCGCGGCGCGGGCACGCTGGACGCCACCTGGCGGGCAAAAAACCGGGGCGGCAGCGTGGCATAGCTGTTATCGAATGGGATGTGCAGCGTCATGGAAACCTGTTCTTTCCGGCCCTGTCGGGCCATCGCGGGTAGGTGACAGTAGATAGGTATCTGCGGCCGGAAAACCAGCCTTCAGAACTGGCGCAGCATATGCGTTTCGCCTTCCGCCACGGCAAACCCCGCCTTGCCGAACAGCTTTTGCGCGCGCGGATTGTCCTGCGCAATATCCGTGTGCAGCGCCCGCACGCCGTGCTGGCCAAGCGCGGGGATCAGGCCAAGCAGCACCTCGGTGCCCATGCCGCGCCCGCGGATCGCCTCGCGGATCCAGAACGCGTCGATCCGCCCCTCGATCCCGCCACGCGCCACGGACCAGCCAAAGGACACCACGATGAACCCCACCGGGCTACGGCGCGGGCCGATCAGATAGGCGACACCATGCGGCACGCCTTCCAGCAAGGGCAGCAGACCGGCGCGGCAGGCATCTTCGTCCTGCGCGATTCCGCGATGCGCGTGGCAAGCCATGACCATGGGCAACAGCCGGTACAGGTCATCGGGATGGGCAATATGCAAAGCGGTCACAGCCGGGCCAGCCTTTCGGTCAACAGTGTGAAAAATCCATCCGAATCCAGATCGCCCATGAAGGTCGCGTTCGGATTGCGCGCGCTGATGCGCCACCAATCGGCGACGGTCATGCCCAGCGTCAGTTCCGAGCGCGTCTCGATCTCGACATTGATGTGCCGCCCACTGAACAGGTCGGGGCGGATCAGGTAGGCAGTCACGCAAGGGTCATGCAGCGGCGCGCCAAGGCTGCCGTATTTTTCGCGGTCGTAGCGTTCGAAGAATTCGGTCATCTGGGCCACGGCGATGCCCACGGCGCTGCCGATGGCGCGAAAGGCGGCGTTGCGCTCGGCGGTGACAAGCGCCTTATGGGTCACATCCAGCGGCATCACCACGATATCCACACCGGATTTGAACACGATATCAGCAGCTTGCGGATCAACATAAATATTGAACTCGGCCGCGGGGGTGATGTTGCCCACCTCGAAATAGGCCCCCCCCATCAGCACGATCTGCCCGATGCGCGTGGCGATATCGGGGGCCTTTTCCAGCGCCATGGCGATATTGGTCAGCGGCCCCAGCGGGCATAACGTCACCGAATGCGGCGGTTCTGTCCGCAGGGTTTCGATGATGAAATCCACCGCGTGCTGGTCCTGCAAGGCCATCACCGGATCAGGCAAAACCGGCCCGTCCAGCCCCGATTTGCCATGCACATGCTCGGCCGTGACCAGCGCGCGCCCCAGTGGCCGGTCGCACCCGGCGAACACCTTTACATCCGTTCGCCCCGCCAGTTCGCAGACAATCCGCGCATTGCGTTCAGTCAGGTGCAGCGGCACATTTCCAGCCACGGCGGTGATACCCAGCACCTCCAGCTCGGGACTGGCCAGCGCCAGCAGGATCGCCACGGCGTCGTCCTGCCCGGGATCGGTATCAATGATGATCTTGCGCGGTTCCATACGGCCCCCTTGATTGGCCGGGACAGTGGCCTTTAGGGCGCAGATTGTCCATCCGTCCAACGCAGCCACAGGTGGATTCTTGCCCGTCCCGCCGCGCCATGGCAACGTCGCCCGCGATGGACAAGAAAATCTATATTCACGCGGGCGCGCACCGCACCGGCACCTCCAGTTTCCAGATGTGCCTGGCGGAAAATGCCGACACGCTGCACCGGCTTGGCTACGATCTGGCCTACCCCACGCGCGACGGCGCACCGGGGCGCGGGTTGGCCCTGCGGCTGCCACGTCCGCGCGATGTCGGGGTCAAGGGGCTCAGCCTGCGGCCCTTCATCCGCAAGGTGCGCACCGAACTGGAACAGATCAGCCCCGATGCAAACCGCGCCCTCATCCTGTCCGAGGAGAACATCCCCGGCCCGATGCGCAGCTTCTACGCGGGCAAGTTCTTTCCCGCCGCCAGCCTGCGCCTGCATACCCTGCGCCGCGCCCTGCCCGCACAGGCCGAACACCTGGTCTTTGTCACCCGCAGCTACGATGCGCTTTACCTGTCCGCATATCGCAAACGGTCTGAGGATAACGCATCGCGCCCCTTTGCCGAATTGCGCGACATGCTGGCAGGAATCGAAGGCGGCTGGTGCGAGGTGATCACCGCCCTGCGGGACGATCTGCAACCCAAGCGCCTGACCGTGCTGGAATATGGCGCGCGCGGCTCCTCGCCTGCGCTGCTGGGGCGGCTCGTGCCAGGTCTGGAAGGTGCCGACCTGACCGAACCCGCCCGCACCGTGAACCTGTCGGCCACGGATAAGGCCCTGGAAGAATTGCAAAAACGCTACCACGCGGGGGCAGAACTGACCCGTCCGCAGTGGCAGGCGGTGATCGCGGAACATGCCAATGACCGGACAGATCGTGGCTTTGCCAGCTTCACCCCCGAACAGGTGGAAAAGCTGCAAACCCGCTATGCCCGCGACCTGGACCAGATCGAAAAACTGGGCGGCGTGGATGTGATCCGCAGCTAACGGCAGGCGCCCGCAGGCCAAAGGCCCTGCGAAGCCGCGCCGACGGCAGCCCGCTGCTGCCCGAGGCGCGGCTTACTCTGCCGCCTCGGCCTGCGCATCCAGTTCCGCCGCGCGTTTCTCGACCAGCTCGACGATATGATCGACCATGCCTTCATTGCCCAGCTTGTGATCCTGCTTGCCGGCCAGATAGACCATGCCGGACCCCGCCCCGCCGCCGGTAAAGCCCACATCGGTCAGCAATGCCTCGCCCGGCCCGTTCACCACGCAGCCGATGATCGACAGGCTCATCGGCGTCTTGATATGGCTCAGCCGGTCCTCCAGCGCCTCGACGGTCTTGATCACGTCAAACCCCTGCCGCGCGCAGGACGGGCAGGAAATGATGTTCACCCCGCGATGCCGCAGCCCCAGCGATTTCAGTATCTCGTAGCCGACCTTCACCTCTTCGACCGGATCGGCGGACAGGCTGACGCGGATCGTATCGCCGATCCCGCTCCACAGCAGGTTACCCATGCCAATGGCGCTCTTGATCGTGCCTGACATCAGCCCGCCCGCCTCGGTAATACCCAGATGGATCGGCGCATCCGTGGCATCGGCCAGCTGGTGATAGGCGGCGGCGGCCATGAACACGTCGGACGCTTTCACCGAAATCTTGAACTCGTGGAAATCGTGATCTTGCAGGATGCGGATATGGTCCAGCCCCGATTCCACCATCGCATCGGGGCACGGCTCGCCGTATTTATCCAGCAGGTGCTTTTCCAGCGACCCCGCGTTCACCCCGATCCGGATAGAGCACCCATGATCGCGCGCCGCCGCGATCACCTCTTTCACGCGCGACTCGTCACCGATATTACCGGGGTTGATGCGCAGGCAGGCCGCGCCCGCCTCGGCCGCCTCGATCCCGCGTTTATAGTGGAAATGGATGTCGGCCACGATCGGCACCGGGCTTTCCGCCACGATCTCGCGCAGCGCCTTGCTTGATGCCGCATCCGGCACCGACACGCGCACGATATCGGCCCCCGCCTCGGCGGCGGCCTGCACCTGCGCAATGGTCGCGGCCACGTCGGTGGTCAGCGTGTTGGTCATGGTCTGCACCGAAATCGGCGCGTCGCCCCCCACCGGCACATTGCCCACCATGATCTGGCGGCTTTTGCGGCGGTCGATATTGCGCCAGGGACGGATCGGGTTATGCGACATGGGTGCGGTCCTCTCGGGTTGCCCTTTCGGGGCTCAAGATAGGCAGGACAGGGCGCAGCCGCAACGCGGCGCGATCACCTTTGCGGGAGGTTGGACAGCAAAACGCCGCGCGGTGCAAGCCCTGCGCGGCGGTGCGGTGCCATTGTTGGCAGGTTACTGGCTGGCGGAGGTTTGCAGTTCTGCCACGACCTTGGCCAGATCACCGTCACGCTGCGGATCGGCGGGGCTGAAGGTTTGCGTCAGCGATGCGGTGGCCAGCGGCAGGTTCGACGTGACCGACCCGCGCGGACCGGCCGGCCCGTAATGCTGCCCGTTCACGGCAAAATAGATCGCACCGGATTCGCCCACGCGCAGGGTCGGCGGCTCCTCGGTGGCGGGCACGGCCCAACGGTCGCCAGATTCCATGATCCCTTCGAAAATCACCGTGCCATCGGCGGCGCGCACACGCACCCATGCCGGGCGCACGGCAACCATCTGCAATTCGGGCGCAGGGCCTTCGACGACCTGCGGCATCGGGGTTTCCGTGCCGGAATTGCCCATGGCCGCGGCCACGGCGCGGGCGGTGGCATCGGCCACCTCGTCACGCGGCACGGCGGCGAACGCCCCGACCGAGGACGGGTCCAGCGTGGAAATCGGCGCATCGCGCGCCACCATAACCGGCACGTCCAGCGCTTGCGGGCGATACAGCCGGTCCAGCGCATCCGAGGGCGGATTGAACACACCGGCAGCCATGTCCGGCCCCTGCCCGTCTTCGCCCATACTGGCGGCGTCGCGCGTCACCGGCGTGGAGGTCGCCGGTTGCAGCGGGTCCAGGTCGGCCAGCACGTCGGGCGTGTTTTCCACGGGCGCGAATTGCACACGCTGCACCTCGTTCAGCACGGTGTAACCGCCGTAACCGATCCCGCCGATCAGCAGCGCCAGCACGAAAAGCGAGCCAATGGCGCGCGGTTCGATCCGGTCAAGAAAGCTGTCGGTTTCGGGCACGAAAGGCGTGGCAGGCGCGGCGAACGGATCATGCCCCTCGCCGCGTGCCAGCGGTTCGGACTTGCGCACAACCGAGGCACCCGGCGACATACCATGCGCCAGCGAGAAACCGCTTTCGGCGCAGAACCCTTCGAAGGCGCGGTCCGGGTCCATGCCCAGGTAACGCGCATAGGACCGCACGTAACCGGCGATGAAACCGGGGGTATCGAATGCAGAAGGGTCGCAGTTTTCGATGGCGGCGATGTAATTGGCCTTGATGCGCAGTTCGCGTTGCACATCCAGCAGCGACTTGCCCATCGTGGCCCGTTCGCCGCGCATCAGATCGCCCAGACGCAGCTCGAAGTCGTCGAACCCACGCGGGCTTACGTCCTCGGCGACCTCCGTTTTGCGCGAAGCTCTGAGTCTGATCATCTGCTCTGCCCCATTTGCGCAGCATGGGCGAACATCCCACGATTCGCCCTGTTGGTGTTTGTTAGAGCTAAGCTAACACAGTGCAAGGTGAATTGCACCCGCAGCAATGTCAGCCGGTTAATTCTTGGCGGTTAAGCGCGCAATGGGACCAAAGCGCGTCCATCGCGCCAACCAGCTTGTCGATTTCTTTCGGGCCATGCACCGGCGAGGGGGTAAAGCGCAAACGCTCGGTCCCGCGCGGCACGGTGGGGAAATTGATCGGCTGCACGTAGATGCCGAAATCTTCCAGCAGCATGTCGGACAGCTGCTTGGTGTGAACCGGATCGCCCACGATCACCGGCACGATATGGCTGCCATGGTCGATGATCGGCAAGCCCATTCCCTTCAGCCGCAGCTTCAGCACCTTGGCCTGTTCCTGGTGTTTCTCGCGCAGCGCCTGATCGGTTTTCAGGTGCTTGACCGAAGCCGCGGCACCGGCCGCTACCGCGGGCGGCAGCGACGTGGTAAAAATGAAACCCGGCGCATAAGAGCGGATCGCGTCGCACATCTTGGCAGAGGCAGCGATATAGCCGCCCATCACGCCATAAGCCTTGGCCAGCGTGCCGTTGACGATGTCGATACGGTGCATCAGGTTGTCGCGTTCTGCCACCCCTGCCCCGCGCGGGCCATACATGCCCACGGCGTGAACCTCGTCGATATAGGTCAGCGCGCCAAACTCGTCGGCCAGGTCGCAAATCTCCTCGATCGGGCCGAAATCGCCATCCATCGAATAGACAGATTCAAAGGCGATCAGCTTGGGCGTGGCGGGATCGTCCGCCGCCAGCAATTCGCGCAGATGCGCCACGTCGTTGTGACGGAAGATGCGCTTGGCCCCGCCATTGCGGCGCACCCCTTCGATCATCGAGGCATGATTCAACTCGTCCGAATAGATAATCAGACCGGGGAACAGTTTGGGCAGCGTGGAAAGCGTGGCATCATTAGCGATATAGGCCGATGTGAACAGCAGTGCCGCTTCCTTTTGATGCAGGTCGGCCAGCTCGGCCTCCAGACGTTTATGGTAAACGGTGGTGCCGGAAATATTGCGCGTCCCGCCCGACCCTGCGCCGGTCGCGTCGATCGCTTCGTGCATCGCGGCCAGAACCACCGGATGCTGACCCATGCCAAGGTAGTCATTGCCACACCAGACGGTGACCGGGGCGGTGGTGCCATCCTCCTTGCGCCAGGTCGCATGGGGAAAACTCCCCTTCTCGCGTTCGATGTCGATGAACGTCCGGTAGCGACCTTCTTCGTGCAGGCGTGCAATCGCCTGGTCCAGATGCGCGTTGTAATCCACTGGCTTTCCTCCGTCTCCCGTCCCTTGCTGCCATATCCGGTCGGCTGGGGCGCGGGTCCTGTTCGCTGGTCTTATGTGGTTTCGTGAATGTATAGGGTATCCCCGATCCGGGCAACAGGTAACAAAATGCCGCGCAGCCGCCCTTGATGCATATCAAGCCGCTGGACACTGCCCCCGCGCCTGCTACCCTTGCGCCAATAGCCCTTAATTATTCATGAAAACCGGAGCGCACAATGTCCGCCGAAACCGTACTGTCCCGCATCGATGCCAGCCTTCCGCAGGCGCTTGACCGGCTGATCCAACTGCTGCGCATCCCGTCGATTTCCACCGATCCGGCCTACAAGGGCGATTGCGCCCGCGCCGCCGACTGGCTGGCCGATGAATTGCGCGGGCTGGGCGCGGTGGCCGATGTGCGCCCGACGCCGGGCCATCCCATGGTGGTCGGGCACTTGGGCAACAGCGGCCCGCACATCCTGTTTTACGGCCATTACGACGTGCAGCCCGTCGATCCGCTGGACCTGTGGGACACGGGTCCGTTCGATGCCGTGGTCGAAGACACCCCCAAGGGCCGCATGATCCGCGCCCGCGGCGCATCCGACGACAAGGGCCAGTTGATGACCTTTATCGAGGCCTGCCGCGCATGGATCGCCGAACATGGCGAAATGCCCTGCCGCGTGATCTTCCTGCTGGAGGGCGAAGAGGAAAGCGGCTCGCCCTCGCTGGTGCCCTTTCTTGAACAGAACGCCGAAGAACTGACCGCCGAACTGGCCCTGATCTGCGACACCGGCCTGTTCCAGTCGAAATCCCCCGCGATCATCACCATGCTGCGCGGCCTTCTGGGCGAAGAGCTGACCATCCACGCCGCCAGCCGCGACTTGCATTCGGGCATGTATGGCGGGCCTGCGCAAAACCCGATCCGCGTGCTGGCGCGCATCCTGGCGGGCCTGCATGACGATCATGGTCGCGTCACCGTGCCGGGCTTTTATGATGGCGTGCCCGACCTGCCGCCCGAAATCGCCGCCCAGTGGCAGGCGCTTGGCTTTGATCACGCAGGTTTCCTTGGCGATGTCGGCCTGTCCGTCCCCGCCGGAGAGGATGACGCGCCCCCCCTGCAACAGATCTGGTCGCGCCCGACCTGCGAATTCAACGGCATCACGGGCGGTTACACCGGCGAAGGGTTCAAGACCGTGCTGCCCGCGCAGGCCAGCGCCAAACTGTCCTTCCGCCTGGTCGGAACCCAGGACCCTCACGCGATCCGCAAGAGCTTTCGCAAGATGGTCGAGGACCAGCTGCCCGCCGATTGCAGCGTGGAATGGAAAGAACACGGTGCCTCTGCGGCCAGCCAGATGGAAATCGAACACCCCCTGTTCGAAAAATCCCGCGCCGCCCTGACCGAGGAATGGGGCACCCCCGCCGCCTATGCCGGCTGCGGTGGCTCAATCCCCATCGCGGGGCATTTCCAGCGCATTCTGGGCATGAACACCATGCTGACCGGTTTTGCCAAGGACGACGACCAGATCCATTCGCCCAATGAAAAATATGACGTGGAAAGCTTCCACAAGGGGATGCGGTCCTGGGTGCGCCTGCTGGGCAAGCTGGCCTGATCACGGCAAATCCGCTGCATTGCGAAAGAACGGCGCGCAAGCACTGCGAAAAACAAAAAAGCCCCGGCCGAAACCGGGGCTTTATCATGTCATGTGAAACGGATCAGTCGGCTGAAACGGATCAGTCGGCCGGATCACTTGGGCAGCAGCACCCGGTCGATCACGTGGATCACGCCGTTCGATGCCATCACGTCGGGCATCACGACATTCGCCTTGTCGACCTTGACGCCATCGGTGCCGTTCACATGCAGCGTGCCGCCCTGAACCGTTGTGACCGTTCCACGTGCGCCGACCAGCGAACTGGCCGGATAGTTGCCCGCCACGACGTGATAGGTCAGGATATCGACCAGCTGGTCCTTGTTTTCAGGCTTCAGCAGGTTCTCGACCGTGCCGGCGGGCAGGACCGCGAAAGCATCGTTCGTGGGGGCGAAGACAGTGAACGGGCCATCACCCTTCAGCGTGTCCACCAGACCTGCCGCCGAAACCGCGGCGACCAGCGTGGAAAAATCAGGGTTCGCAGAAGCCACGTCAACGATGTCGCCACCGCCCATCTTGCCCGTCGCACAGCCCGAAACAAGGACAACAAGGCCAGCAGCGGCCACGCTTTTCAAAGCAAATCTACGGTTCATAATGTCTTCCTCCGGTAGGGCTATACCTGAAGGATACGCAGCGCCCCGGCATCTGGATTGACTTTATTTCAGCCGAAACCCGGCCCCGCCCCGAACTTACCGTGGCCGGGCCCAAAATCGCCGCGTCAGCGACAGCAACAGCCCCGGCGGGGTAATCCATGTGGACCAGGCCATAAGCTTGTTCATGCCCCCCGGCACGATCACTCGCTGGCCCGCCATGGCCGCGTCCCATCCGGCGCGGGCGACATCCGCCGCCCCGGGCATGGGAAAGCGTTTCACCACCGGCAGATCGCCGATCCCCGCACTGTCGAATAACGCGGTGCGGGTCGGGCCGGGGCACAGGGCCGTTACCGTGACACCGCGGTTGCGCATTTCGTCGGCCACGACCTGGCTCAGCGACAGAACATAGGATTTCGAGGCATGATAAACCGCCATCCCCGGCCCCGGCATGAAACCCGCGTTCGAGGCGACGTTGATGATGCGCCCGCCGCCCGCGCCCTCCATATGCGGCAAGGCCAGCTTCATCAGGCGGGTCAGCGCGTCGATGTTCACATCCAGCGACAGGCGCTCCCGCGCCCAGCCGTCCGGCGCCGCGAACTTGCCATGGCTGCCCAGCCCCGCGTTGTTGACCAGCCAGCCGATACGCCGCCCGATGCTCGCCTCTGCCCAGGCGCGCTCGACCTCGACGGGATCGGACAGGTCCGCCACGATCACCACGGCCTCGCGCCCCAGCCCGCGCACCGCCTGCGCGGCCTGCTCCAGCCGCGCCGCGTTGCGCGCCACCAGCACCAGGTCGAACCCCTTTTCCGCCGCCAGTTCCGCAAAGGCCCGCCCGATCCCTTCGGACGCGCCCGTTACCAATACCCATTGCCGCTGCATCTGCTGCTCCTCGTTACATTCCGCCCCAGGCTATCAACCCGCGCGGGGATTGCACAACGCCCGGACCGGCATTTCATTTTGCCATAAATACTCTAATTCCTGCTTTGCCCAATTACCCGACGCCGGACCACTGGACGAGGCGGCCCATAAATCCTATATGAACAGTCAGGAAATCCGCGAGAGAGTCATGACCGAACAGACAGAGCAGCTCGAAGGCACCCCGCTCATCAAGCCCTCCAGCACCGACCACCCGCTGTATGACAGCGTGGTCGAGGCATGTCGCACGGTGTATGATCCCGAAATTCCGGTGAACATCTACGACCTGGGCCTGGTCTACACGATCGAGATCAACGACCAGAACGAGGTGCATATCGTCATGTCCCTCACCGCGCCCGGCTGCCCCGTCGCAGGCGAGATGCCCGGCTGGCTGGCCGAAGCAGTCGAGCCTGTGGATGGCGTGAAACAGGTCGATGTCGAACTGACGTGGGAGCCTCAGTGGGGCATGGACATGATGTCCGACGAGGCGCGGCTTGAACTGGGCTTCATGTAATCTGCCAAGTGCCCCCGGGTCGGACCCAAGACCCGAAATAGGGTCGAAACACCAAGCGCAGCCTCTTTAGGCAGCGTTTTGCATTTCGCAGCCCATTAATGATGCACCACAACAAGGGCAAACGCCCACACTGCGCACCCATTCGCACCCATTCGCACCCCAAAAAGGTTGCATTATATATTTCGCAACCTATAATGGCTGCACCATGCCCCGTACCAAACCCGATATCGCCGTGCTGACAGGTGATCTTGTCGCCTCCACCTCGCTGACGCCCGACCAGCTGGCCCGCGCCATGGCGACGCTTGAACGCTGCGCCGAAACGCAAGCCGCATGGCACGGGGCCGACCTGCGCTTTGCGCGCCATCGCGGCGATGGCTGGCAGGTGGCGCTGGCCCGCCCCGCGCTGGCGCTACGCTCGGCACTGGCGTTCCGCGCCGCGCTGAAGGCCGCCGATGACAGGTTCGACAGCTATATCGCTATCGCGCTGGGCGCGGCGGATCTGCAAGACGGGAACAGCCTGAACACGCGGAACGATCCGGTTTTCGTCGCCTCCGGGCGGGCGCTGGACAGGTTGAAAGACCGGCAAACGCAGCGCATCGCCCATGCTTCGGGTGGCGCGCTGAATGCCGCCACCATCCTTGCCGACCACCTGTCACAAGGCTGGACAGCGGCGCAGGCGCAGGCGATCCTGCCCAGCCTTGCCCCCGATGCGGACATCACCCTGACCGGCATCGCGCAGGGGCTTGGCAAATCGCGCCAGACCGTCACCAAATCCCTGCACGCGGCCGGGTGGGACGCGCTCGACCCCGCCCTCACCGCATTGGAGGCCGCCCATGGCTGAAACCCTCGCCGCGCTCCTCTTTGCCCATATCCTTGCCGATTTCGTGCTGCAAACCAGCGCCATGGTGGAAAACAAACGCGCCCCCGGTGTGCTGCTGGCCCATACGGCGCTGGTGCTGGCCACGACCATGGCCGCGACCGGGCAGGTCGCCCACCCCGCGATCCTTGCCCTTGGCGCGGCGCATCTGGTCATCGACAGCATCAAGGCCTATGCGACACAGGACAGCCTTGCCGCCTTTCTGACCGATCAGGCCGCCCATATCGCCACGCTGCTCGCCGTTGCCGCCTATGCGCCGGACCTGTGGGCAGGCGGCATCTGGGCGCAATCCCTTCCCGCGGCGCAGGCACCGATGCTGCATGCCATGACCTTGGCGGCCGGGCTGATCGCCACCACCCGCGCGGGCGGCTTTGCCGTGGGCAAGCTGATGCAACCCTATGCCGCCGCCTACACCCCCGACGGGCTGCCCCAGGGCGGCAAGCTGATCGGCATACTTGAACGCGGGCTGATCTTCCTGATGCTGCTGATGGGTCAACCCAATGCCATCGGATTTCTCATCGCGGCGAAATCCGTGATGCGGTTCGAAACCGCCAGCAAGGAACAGAAGGCCGCGGAATACGTCATTATCGGCACTCTGGCCTCTTTCGCATGGGCCATCGCGGTCACTTTATCCGTGATCACCCTTCAAGCTGCCCTTCCCCCGCTTGAGATCGCGCTGCGCAAGCCCTAGATTGGTATCCAAGAGTCACCAAAAGCCAAAGTCACGAAAAGGCCACCCCCCATGTTCGGCATCCCCGGGAAACCGCCGGTCACAATGACCCCCGCCGCAATCGCGCAGATCGCCAAGCTGATGCAGCGCGACGGCTCTTTCGGGCTGCGCATCGGTGTGAAAAAGGGCGGCTGCGCCGGCATGGAATATACCATGGATTTCGCTCCCGAGGCCGACCCCAACGACGAGGTCATCGAACAGGGCGGCGCGCGGGTGATGATCGCCCCAATGGCGCAGATGTTCCTGTTCGGAACGGAAATCGACTATGAAACCTCGTTGCTGGAATCGGGGTTCAAATTCAACAACCCCAACGTGACCGAGGCCTGCGGCTGCGGCGAATCCATCAAGTTCGAAGGCATGTAACATGGCGGTCGAGGACGATCTGCGCGATCATGTCCTTGACCTGTTTGCCGGCCTTGGCCCGCTGCGCTGCGCGCGCATGTTCTCGGGCCTTGGCATCTATGTCGAACAGGACGTGATGTTCGCCATGATCTCCTCCTCCGGCACGGTCTACCTGAAATCCGACGACAGCACCGATGCGGCCTTCACCGCGGCCGGGTCGCACCCCTTCACCTATACCCGCAAGAACGGCGAGACCTAGGTGCGCACCTATATGTCCCTGCCCGACAGCGCCATGGACGACGCTGAAAAGGCGCTGACATGGGCAGGGCTGTCCCTGCCCCCGGCCCGCGAAGCCGCCGCACAAAAACGTGCCGAAAAGGCCCGCAAGGCGGCACGCAAGGCCGCCGGGGGCTAACCACCGCACGCTGCCGCCACTTATGCCGCGCGTCCCGCCTTCGGCTTCCATCCCTCCGAACACCCCACCTTCCACACGCCGGGCCATTGCAAATCCCGCCCTGCCCGTGTGTAGTTCCATGAACCGGACACACCCGCATGCGGAGGACGCCATGATCGGTCATCTCATCCTGATCCTCACCTGCCAACTCGCCGGAGAGTTGATCACAGGCGCCCTCGCCCTGCCGGTGCCCGGCCCGATCCTCGGGATGCTCCTGCTTTTTGTCCTGTTGATGCTGCGCGGCGCGATGCCCGACGGGCTGGACCAGACGGCGGGCGGGCTGCTGCGCTCGATGTCGCTCTTGTTCGTGCCTGCGGGCACCGGCGTGATGCTGCATTTCAAACTGCTGGGCGATGCGCTTTTGCCCCTTGGCGCGGCGCTGATCGTCAGCACCCTCGCCACCATCGTCGTCACAGGGCTGATGACGCGCTGGCTGGGACGGGCCCAAGGCGATGGATAACCTTGCCGAAACATGGGTCTACCTCAGCGCCTCGCCGCTGCTTCACCTGACCCTCACGCTGATCGCCTTTCAGGCCGCGAACTGGCTGTTCGAAAGAACCGGACGCAACCCGCTGGCCAATCCGGTGCTGGGGGCGGTGCTGCTGATCGTCGCCGTGCTGCTGGCCACCGATACCGATTACGCCACCTATTTCGAGGGGGCGCAATTCGTCCACTTCCTGCTTGGTCCCGCCACCGTGGCCCTTGCGGTGCCGCTTTGCCGGCAATGGTGCCTTGTGCGCCGCTCGGCGCTGGCGATCTCGGTCAGCCTGCTGACCGGCTCTCTCACCGCAATTGCGACGGCCACGGGCGTGGCATGGATCATGGGCAGCCCGCCCGAGGTTCTGGCCTCCCTCGCGCCGAAATCCGTCACCGCCCCCGTGGCCATGGCCATCGCCGAACAGATCGGCGGCCTGCCCTCGCTGACGGCGGTGCTGGTCATCGTCACCGGCATCTTCGGCGCGATGTTCGGGCCAGTGGCGCTGGACCTTGCAGGCATCACCGACTGGCGCGCGCGGCCTTGCCATGGGCACCGCCAGCCACGGCATCGGCACCGCCCGCGCCCTGCAAGTCAATGAAACCGCGGGCGCCTTTTCGGGCCTTGCCATGGGGCTGAACGCGCTGGCCACGGCGCTGCTGCTGCCGATCCTCTGGGCGCTTCTGGGCTGACCCGCCCCGGCTGGCTTTCCGCGATCCGGTGCCACCGTGAGACGCAGAGCGGGCGACGACATCCCCACCCGCACACCCCTAGGCATGCGCCCTCAAACCGCAAAAGGGTCATGACACCGCACCACACCCCTTGGCCCGCGCATTTTCCGGCGTCCCGTCATCGCCCGCGCCTGCCTGACGCTTAGAAAGGGGCGCACCGGCGGGCCGTTCAACGCATCGCCCTGCACCGCCGCGAATAGTCCGCGCAACGCAAGGCGCTGGTATGCTGTCATCCCGCCCAGCACCATCGGCCCAAGGAACAGGCTTTCCGTCCAGACCCCGTTCACGCGCACAAGCTCGTGGCGGGACAGGGCAAAATGATGCCAGTCGATCCTGCGCTGCCCGCGCATACAGCGGATCCCCCGCTGCCCGATCAAGGCCTTTGCCGGAACCAGCACCTCGCCACCGGCGGCGTCCGGCCCGTTCAGCAAAAGCCGGTGCTGGGGCGAAACGACCAGATCACTTTGGGCGCCAAGGGTTCCCGCCGGGATCAGAACCGGCCTGTCCGAAAAATCGGCGCGCATGAAAACCTGTTCGCGCGCGTTGATCCATTGTATCGGCTGCCCCCTCCTGACCATATGTCAGCACAAGATCGCCGGGGCACAGCGTTTCCACCGGGCGCGGCCCGCCCGGACAGTCCACCATCATCCCCGGCCCGAAACAGGGAATGCTGCCTGCGTTCGGGCCGATTGAACATAATAGGACAATCCCCCGTCATCCGATTGAATGGAATCGCCGCTTGTGGCTGTGACACCGGGATAGCTCGGGGTCTGCCCCGCCAGATCGCCATCGATCGAGGTCACGAGCGGGTCGTAGAATGAAACGAACTGCATGGCAGTTCCCGTGTCATCCACGATCACCACGGCAGTACCACCGCTCAAATTCGTTTCGAACAGGTATACGTCTTTTCCCGCCACGCTCGTTGACAGCACTGGAAAAGGCATTGTCACTATCCAGTTCCCCATCTGGGTGTAAAGCTGGACGCTACACCCCGAAACATCGGTGCCCGCGCTCACCGCGACTTCGACGAAATCCGTGGATGGCGTTCCGGCATAACTGGCCTCGGATACATATGCGTCGGGCACTGGCTTTTCCTTGTTCCAGGGAAACCGCAAGCCGTCGCAACCCTGTTCCCGCCGAACAATGGCAAGACACCTTGAAAATATGGTTAAGCCATGCGCCCCCCCGGCCCGACCGCCGCCACTCCGACACTGCGGATGCACGCGCCGGCTTGACGCGCCGCGCCCCTTCGCCATGATGCCCCCCAATCAAGAATACCGACAAAGGGGACGGGGATGCGGCGCAAACTTGCAGCAGGCAATTGGAAAATGAACGGAACGGGCGCCGACCTTGCCCAGGTCGAGGCGCTGATCACCGCCCATCCTACCCCCACGGTCGACCTGCTGCTTTGCCCGCCCGCCACGCTGATCCACCGCGCCGCGCAAATCGCCGCGAACCACACGCTCCAAATCGGCGGGCAGGATTGCCACGCCGCCGCATCCGGTGCCCATACCGGCGACATCTCGGCCACGCAGCTGAAAGACGCCGGCGCCACCGCGGTCATCCTCGGGCATTCGGAACGCCGCGAAGACCACGAGGAAGACAGCGAGGATATCCGTGAAAAGGCCCGCGCCGCCCATGCCGCGGGCCTGACAGCCGTGATCTGCCTTGGCGAAAGCCTTGACCAGCGCGAGGCGCTGAACACGCTCGGCATCATCGGCGCACAGCTCTCGCTCTCGGTTCCCGACAGCGCCAATGGCGAAAACCTTGTCATAGCCTATGAACCGATCTGGGCCATCGGCACCGGCCTCGTGCCCAGCCTCGACCAGATCGGCGAAGTGCATGATTTCATCCGCAGCCGGCTGGAACGCCGCTTCGGCGCAGGCGTCGGCCGCTCCGTCCGCCTGCTCTACGGTGGCTCGGTCAAACCGGGCAACGCGGCGGATATTTTCACCGTGTCGAATGTAGACGGCGCATTGGTCGGCGGTGCCAGCCTGACCGCCGCCGATTTCCTGCCCATCATCACCGCGCTCGAAGACGCCTGACCCGCCACCGAGGGGGCCTTGCCCCCTCCGGCCTCACGGCCTCCTCCCCCAAGGGTATTTGCAGAACAATGAAGAAGGGTGCCGCGCTGTCAAAACGGTAAGCGGCCGGACATGAAGCATCGCCTCGCCAATCGGTCCAGCAAGACAGCGCGGCGTCAGCCGCTCCGCTGGATCACCCTCAATCGAACAGGATCGAAACGCGGCGGTTTTGCTTGCCCTTCTTTTCGATCTTGCCAAGCCGCAGGCGGCCGATCTCTCCGGTGCGGGCTACGTGGGTGCCACCGCAGGGTTGCAGGTCCACTTGGTTGTCCGCCGTGCCGATCCGCACCAGCCGCACGCGCCCCTGCCCTGTGGGCGGCGCGACGGACATGGTTTTCACCAGCCCCGGATTGGCCGCCAGTTCCGCGTCTATGATCCAGTCCTCGCTCACCGGCAGGTCTGCTTCGATCAGCGCGTTCAGGTCGGCCTCGATCCGGTCGCGGTCTTCGGGCGCTTCGGGCATGTCAAAATCAAGCCGCCCCTTTTCGGCACCGATGCTGCCGCCCGTCACCGGCAGCGGGATTACCACCGACAGCAGGTGTAGCCCGGTATGGATACGCATATGCCGGTGGCGGCGGTCCCAATCCAGATGCTGCGTGACCTGCGCCCCCACCGGGGGCATGGCGGTCGGCTCGGCCGGGACCAGCACCACCGCGCCACCCTCGCCCTTGACCGAGGTGGCAATGTCGATCTCTCCCCCGGTCCAGACCAGCCGCCCGCTGTCACCGGGCTGCCCGCCCCCTGTCGGGAAAAAGATCGCGCGGTCCAGCACGATCCCGCCTTCGGGCGTATGGGCCAGCACCATGGCCGGGGCCTCGCGCAGGTAGGCGTCGTTACGGAACAGCAGCTCGGTCGTCAGGTTGCTCATCGGTCATCTTCCCCTTCGGGTGTCGGCTCGTGGCGCGGCGGCATCTGCGGCACGTTCCCTGCCCGCTTTTCGCTGCTCTGCGCATCGGGTTTGGCGGGCTTTTCATCGGTGTCGGGCGCGGCTGGCGTATCATCGGCCGCGCCGCGCAGCGCCTCGGGGTTGCGCAGCCAGACATCGCGCTGCGCAAAGGGTATCTCGATCCCCTCCTCTGTAAACCGCTTGTAAATCTGGTGGTTCACATCGTTGCGCACGCTCATCACCCAGTTGATATCGCGCAGGATCAGCCGGATCTCGAAATCCAGGCTGTCGGCCCCGAACCCCATGAACAGCACCTGCGGCGCGGGGTTGGCCAGCGCCATGGGCTGCGCCTCGGCGATCTCGCGCAGCACGCGGTCCACCTTGTCGGCATCGGTGCCATAGGCCACGCCCACCGGCACGATCAGCCGGCCCACGGTCTTGCCACGAGTGTAATTCGTCACAGTGCCAGATACGAAATCGGCATTCGGCACGATCATGTCGGTGCGGTCGAAGGTTTCGATCCGGGTCGAACGGACGGAAATATCGCGCACGATGCCATGGGTGCCGCCCACTTCGATCCAGTCGCCTTCGCTGATCGGGCGCTCGATCAGCAGGATGATGCCGGACACGAAATTCGACACGATGTTCTGAAGCCCGAAACCGATGCCGACCGACAGCGCACCGGCCACGATGGCCAGAGATGACAGATCGATCCCGGCCGAGATGATGGCGATGATCGCCGACAGGAATATCCCCACATACCCCACCCCCGAGGTAATGGCATTGCGCCCGCCCGCATCCAGCCCGGTCTTGGGCAGGATCGTGGACTTCAACGTGCCCTGCAGCACCCGCGTCAGCGCATAGCCAACCATGAACACCACCGCGAAGGTCAGGAAAATCGTGGGTGAAATGCGCGTCTCGCCGATGGATACGCCGCCCGCGATCGTGGCCCAAATCTCGGTCAGGTCAGTGACCCGCGCGCCCCAGATCAGGGCAAAGACCGGCACCGACAGCAGCACCAGCACAAAGCCCGCCAGCACCGGGAACAGCGCCTCAGAGGCGCGGTCGCGCGAGCCGGTGATCAGGATGTATGCCTCGACCAATGCGCGTTGCAGCATCATCAGCAGCACCAGCAGACCCACGCTCGTGACCGTCGGATAGATGATCGCGCGGGCGGCGGCGAAATAGCCTACCGCGCCAAGCGCAACACCGGCCACGGCCAACACCGCGACGGCGCCCGCCACCAGACGCATCAGCCGGTTCAGGTAGGCCAGACCCTCCTCATCCTGCTCAATCTCACGCACATGGGCGCTGACCAGCCGCGACAGGCGCACCAGCACCAGCGCCGCCACAACCAGCAGCGGGAATTGCAACACCACCTGCACCGCGTCGGACCAGCCATGCGCCCCACCCGCCGCGCGCACCAGCAGGTCCAGCGCGATGGCAAAGCCCAAAAGCCCCGCATGGAACCGCCCCTCGCGGTGCTTTTCCGTGCCCAGTTGCAGCGGCGGTTCAAAGGCGTCGGACTTGGGAAAGAACCGCCCGCCCAGCCACCATGCCGCCAAAAAGGCAAGCCCCGCCTCGGGCAGCGCAGCAAGGATCTGCCTGCCCTTGGCCCCCAACAACCCCGAGGAATCGACCCCCTCGATCAGCAGGTTCAGCCCGATCAGCGGCACCGCGATCAGCCCCAGCGACAGCATGAAGGACAGCAGCCACCGCCCGGCAGACCGGCGCACCTGCACCTTCTGCACGACCAGTTCCATCCAGTGCCGGCCGCGTATCAGGATCACCAGCGCCGCCATCAGGAACATGGCGGTGCGCGGCAGGCCGCCAATGCTTTCGGCCCGCTGTGTCGGGTTGTCCAGCGCCGCGCGCACCTCGGCCCAGATCGCGCCCGACCCGCCGATCAGCGCCTCGATCGCAGCGGGCCACAGCGCCGGGTTCAACGGCGACGGCCCAAGCGCCATCAGCGCACCGGTCTGGCGGTCGCGCAGGATACGGTCGATGCCGCGGATCAGCCCATCGGCCCGGCTATAGGCGACCTCGGCGGCCTTCACCGGGGCCAGGACCTCGTCCAGCCGCGTCTCCAGCGTGGCACGTTGGCGGGCCAGCTCCTCCTGTTCGGTTTCGCCCTCCTCGGGCGCGGGGCCAAGCGCGGCTAGCTGCTCCTCCAGCGTTTCGATCATATTGGCAGAGCCGCCCTGCGCCTCAAGGAAGCGCGCCCGCCAATCGGCCAGCTCGGCCCGCAAATCGCCCAATGCCGCATCCGATGCGCGGCCCGCCGAAATCGCCTCCTGCGCGCGCAGGGCCACCCGCTCCCATTCCGCGAAATCTTCGCTGTCCAGCCCGGTGCCGACCCCGTTCAGCGGGTTCGGGGGCGGCGCGGGCGCCTCGGCGGGTTGCGCACCAGCGCCGCCCCCGGCCGTGGCCGCATCGTCAGATGCACCCTGCGCGGTAGCCGCGCCGCCGTCCCCCGTTGCCGTATCGAACAGCGACCCAAGCCCCTGCGCAGAAACCGGCCCCGATGGCCCCATTGGCCCCGCCACGCAAAACGCGAAAACCGCCAGGCCCAGAACGGCACAAAGGCGGCGGATCACACCGCCGCCCATGCCGGACGCATCCTTACCGGATATCATGCACAATACCTCAATCCTCGAACACCGAAGGAACCTCGCGCGCCGCCGCCGCCGTCAGCCATTCCGGCACCGGCAGCCCCTTTTCGCCAAGGAATTCAGGGTTATACAGCTTCGACTGGTAGCGCGTGCCATAGTCGCACAGGATGGTGACGATCTTGTGCCCCGGCCCCATTTCGCGCGCCATGCGCATAGCCCCAGCGATGTTGATGGCGGACGATCCGCCAAGGCACAGCCCCTCGTGCTGCAATAGGTCAAAGACGATGGGCAGCGCCTCTTCATCGGGGATCTGGTAGGCGAAATCGGGGGTGAACCCTTCAAGGTTGGCGGTGATCCGCCCCTGCCCGATGCCCTCGGTGATGCTGGTCCCTTCGGACGCCAGCTCGCCGGTCTTGTAATAGCTATACAAAGCCGCGCCCATCGGATCGGCCAGCCCGACCTTCACGCCCTTGGGCTGCAGCGCCATGCCGACACCGGCCAGCGTGCCCCCCGATCCCACCGCACAAATGAACCCGTCCACATCGCCGCCGGTCTGCTCCCAGATCTCGGGGCCGGTGGTTTCGATATGGGCCTGCCGGTTGGCCACATTGTCGAACTGGTTGGCCCAGATCACACTCTCGTTGGTGGTCTTGGCCAGCGCCTCGGCCAGACGGCCCGAGTAACGCACATAGTTGTTGGGGTTCTTGTAAGGCGCCGCCGGCACCTCGACCAATTGCGCGCCCGCCAGACGGATCATGTCCTTCTTTTCCTGGCTTTGCGTTTCAGGAATCACGATCACGGTCTTGAATCCCATGGACGCGCCCACCAGCGCCAACCCGATGCCGGTATTGCCCGCCGTGCCTTCGACAATGGTGCCGCCGGGTTTCAGCAGGCCCTTTTCCACCGCATCGCGGATGATATACAGCGCCGCGCGGTCCTTGACCGACTGGCCGGGGTTCAGAAACTCGGCCTTGCCATAGATGTCACAGCCGGTTTCCTCGCTGGCCTTGTTCAGCCGGATCAGAGGCGTGTTTCCAACCGCGTCGGCAAGATCGCTGGCAATGCGCATGGCGTGTCCTTTTCATTCCTATCTTGAAGATAGATGTAGGGCGGGGAAAGGCCAACATCAACCGCTATAGCATCCCCCTGGCGGGCGCGTGAACAAAGCAGGTCGGGACAATTTCCGCCCAAAATACTGCAATCCGGACCCCCGTCCTACCCATCCCGTTCTGCGAATATGGCAACCCGCCCGGCACCCACGCCAAAAGGCACAGGCGTTTTTTTCAAGCGCTGTGCACAGCCGCAAAGGTCATGCGGAAATGTCCAAAGCTCTTGGTAGTTCTTGATGGTCGGGCGTGCGATGGTCCGGTTGGAGCCCCTCTTGAACAATGCTGCAACGCAGTTTCAGCAGACCTGCCCTTCTTGTGCCGCCCAGCATTTTCATCTGGTGAATGACAATTGTTCTGGCGCAAGCGGGGTTCACCACCTCTTTTGACCATGGTTCAAAATGCTTGACCAACTGATGCGACCAAGTAATTTCGCAGCCAGATTGCAATCCACTTGGGAAGTATCCGGTGACACCTGTTTACATGATCCGCAGTCAGAACTTTGATGTCCCTGCTCTGGTAAATTGGTGCATCACAAAGAACAACCGCCCCGACGCCTATATGGCAGACCTGGAATTATCGAGCGGTCAAATCCTTTCGGATCGTGACCTGAAAAAAATGTGTGATGGATGGGCTGTCATCGACAGACAAGGACAAGGCCTGCCTGATTTTCTCGGTGGGTTCAGCGCAGGGTCCGAAGGCTACTGCATGGTCAATGCGACTGCGCGGGCAGTGATAGAGGACACAGACGATGTCGCGCATAGCTTCTCGCCCGCGCACGTATGGGATGTATCCGATGATGCAGAAGATGTCGCCAACCCGCTCTGGATCTGGCGTCTCGAAACCGTGGCACCCACCGTGGATTTGACCCAGTCACTGTTGCATCGCGGAACCCGTGGCAAGAACGGCCCGCCTTTCGTCGCCCTTATTGCATTGGCTCCGGCTCAATGCGTCCTGCTGCCAAATTTCACCCCGCCCCACAGCCTGTGGCGTGATAGTGAAACCGCGCAAGTTTTCTGCACCAACACTTTCAAGGACGCCTATACTGCGGCGGGTCTGACGAGCCTTGATTTCGTTGGAACAACGCCACAGTAAGTCATAGGAAGGCGTGTGGCGATCATGAGGAGAAACCTCTAATCGAATGTTCCCTTCGGGCTGACATTGGTCATTGAAATCACTGCCGCCAAGGTCGGCTTTGTCCCGCATAGTCGCAATCCACAACCCTCCACCCCAGACACTCCAAACACCCCTCTTACGGCCTCCAAAGCCCCCCTCACCGGAAATCCTCCGGCTTGACCCCATACCTTGCCAGCTTGTCGTAGAACGTCTTGCGCGGCAGTTTCAGCCGTCCGGCGGCAGCGCTGGCGTGGCCGGCTTCGCGACGCAGGGCCTCCTCCAGAAGCGACCGTTCCACCCGCGCCATCTGCTCGGTCAGGCCCAGATCGCCCTCTCCCTCTGATCCCGCGCCCGTTCCGACGCCCAGAACGAAGCGCATGGCCTCGCTCATCAGGGCGCGGGCGTTGCCGGGCCAGTCCTGCGCCATCAGCCCGGCGATCACGTCCGGCGTGACCTCGGGCGCGGACAGCCCCGCCTGTTCGGCGGCCTGCGCCACGTAGTGCCGGAACAGCACCGGAATGTCGTCGGGCCGCTCTGCCAGTGACGGGATACGCACCCGCATCACGTCCAGCCGGTAGAACAGATCGGCGTTGAAGGCCCCAGCATCGACCCGCGCGCACAGGTCCGCATTGGTGCCGCCGATGACCCGCGCCGCGCCGCCCTGTTCCAGCAATTCCAGCAAGGCGAACTGCGCCTCGCCGCCTAGGTTGCCCAGTTCGTCCAGACACAACGACCCGCCACCGGCAAGGTGATGCGCCTCCAGCAGCGCGGCGCGGTCCAGCCCCGCAGCCGGCCGCTTGACGAAACCCGCCTTGGCGCGGGGCGACAGCAAATGCACCACCTCGGCCACCTTGGAAATCCCCGCCCCCGGCGCGCCACTGACCAGAACCTCGGCATCGGCCCCCGCCACCACGCGCACCCTTGCGCGCAGGGCTTCGGATTGCGGGCTGGTGCCATGCAACATCCGCGCCGCCGCGTCCCCTGCCTCCAGCGCCGCTTTCAAACGCCGGTTTTCCAGCACCAGCGCGCGGGTTTTCAGCGCCCGTTCCACCACCGCAAGCAGGTCCGCCGCCGCGCAGGGCTTTTCCAGGAAACCGAAGGCGCCCTCGCCCATGGCCCGCACCGCCATGGGGATGTCGCCCTCGCCCGTCAGCAAGATCACCGGCAGCTCGGCATCCACGCCCTGCACATGCTCCAAAAGGTGGAACCCGTCGCGCCCCGGCATCCGGATATCGGACAGCACGACCCCCGGAAACCCCTGCGAAATATGGTCCTTCGCCTCGATGAACGAGCCTGCCGTGACCGGCAGCAAATCGGCCAGCTCCAGGGTCTGCGCCAAAGCCGCCCGGACCGAAGCATCGTCATCCACCACCAAAACCCGACGTGTCATGCCGCCGCCTCCTCTGCCCATGGGGCCAATTCGATACGGAACAGCGCGCCGCCCTCGATATTCTCGCCCCGGATCGCGCCGCCGAAACTTTGCACCAACCCGTAAGAGATCGACAGGCCAAGCCCCATGCCCTTGGCCGCGCCCACCTCTTTCGTGGTGTAGAACGGGTCGAAAATCCGTTCCGGCTCGGCAATGCCGGGGCCGGTATCGCGCAATTCGATCACCACCGGGTCGCCCGTACGCAGCGCCAGCCGCAGCACCGGCGCATCCTGCCCGGCCATCGCGTCGGCGGCATTGGTGATCAGGTTGACCATCACCTGCCCCAGCCGCACCTCGCCGCCGCGTACCCAGACCGGCGCGGCGGGCGCATCCCATTCAACGCGCACCGCGTCCCGCTCCAGCCGCGCCGCCGTCATATCCAGCGCCTGCCCGATGACCGAAACCATGTCCACCCTGCTCACCGGCTCTGCCTCGTTGCGCACGAAGGCCCGCAGATTGCCGATGATCCGCCCCATCCGGCCCGCCAGGTCACTGATCCGGCCCAGGTTTTCACCCGCCCTTTCCGGCTGGTTCCGGTCCAGAAAGGCCGTGCCATTCTCGGCGAACTGCCGGATCGCCATCAGCGGCTGGTTCAACTCGTGGCTCAGCCCCGCCGACATCTGCCCCAGCGCCGACAGCTTGCCCGCCTGCACCAGTTCGGCCTGCGCCTGTTTCAACGCGGCCTCGGCGGCGATGCGTTCGGCCACCTCGCGGCGCAACGCCTCGTTCGCGGCGCTCAATTCCGCGGTGCGCGCGCTCACGCGGCTTTCCAGCCGGGCATTGGCCAGCGCCAGGGTGCGCCGCCGTTCGGCCACCAGCCACAGCACCGCGCCAAAGATCAGGCAGACCGCAGCTACCACTGCCGCCTGCAACCCCGCCAGCCGCCGCGCCGGGCCAACATCGATCAGCGCCTCGGCCACCATGCCGATTTTCGGCAGGTCGCGCACAAGGTGCAGGGCGCGGCGCGGCACGTAATCGGACCAATCCTCCAGCCAGATTTCGTGTCGCCCCATCTGCCGCACCTGCAACTCCGCCTCGGCCCCGTCGGGGGCGAACCCCGCGCCGGACCGCCGCCAGCCCAGCATTTCCGACCGGTTGGTGATGAAAATCCGCCCATTGGCATCGGTAAAGAATACCGCAGGCCGCGCGCCGCGCCACTCGGTTTCGACCCGTTCGATATTGGCCACGACCCGCACCGATCCGGCCACCCGCCCCGAGGCGGCAAAGACCGGCGCGGCAAAACTGTAGACCCGTTCGCCGCCAAGGGCGGAAATCCCGTGCCCCTCGCCCATCGCGCCCTGCATCGCCATCCGGTGCGCCGGATCGGACGAAAGATCGCCCGCCCGCGTACCATGAGCCGAGGCAAGGATGCGGCCCTCGCGCCCCACCACCAGCACGTCCAACGCGCCAGTCTTGTCCGCCGCCGCCAGCAGCAGCGCGCGAATATCCGCGCCATGCCCGTTCAGCAGCCCGCGCACATCGGGGTGTTCCGCCGTCAGGACCGCCAGTTGTTGATACAGTTGCAACTGCCCGGTCAGCCGGTCCGCAGCCAGCGTCAGGTCCGCCTCGCCGCGATCGGCCAGCGGGTCCAGCGCCTGGCGATAGCCATAGGACCAGACCGCCCCCGCCACCATGGCGATGGCCGCCAGGAACAGCGCGATCACACCCAGCCGTCTGCCAATGCCGTTCATGCGGCCTCTCCTTGGAATTGTCGCCTCTTTTCTACCCCGACGAGGGGCCAGGGGCCAGATCACCGGCGCGCGGGGGCGTTTTATACGATCCGAGCCCCCGTTTCCATGGATTTCACCGAAATTAACCGGGCTGTTAACCGTGCTTTTCGCCCTATGCGGGTGTCACGCATGTCAGATACCAAAAGGGTATCCCCTGTTTCCTACGCTAAAGCGGCAGGGCCGTGGTTGCCTTGATTTCCTCCATCGACAGCAGCGCGGTGACGTTATGCACCTGCACCTCAGCGATCAGCGCCTGGTAGAATTCGTCATAGGCGCGCGCATTGCGAACCCGCACTTTCAGGATGTAGTCAATGTCGCCAGCCAGCCTGTGCGCCTCTTGCACTTCGGGGCGATTTTTCAATGCTTTCAGAAACTTGGCTTGCCACTCTGCATCATGTTCACTGGTGCGGATCAACACGAAGAAACACGCCTCGAAGCCCAGTTTCTCGGGGTCCACCGTCACCGTTTGCGGCCCCATGACACCGCCCTCGCGCATCTTCTTGATGCGATTCCAGACCGGGGTCTTGGAACTGCCCACCTTGCGCGCGATCTCGTCCAGCGACTGGCCCGCATCCGTCTGAAGCTCTGCCAGTATTTTCCTGTCCGTGGCGTCCAATCGAACCGACATTCTGCTAACCCCTTCCTTCTGGGAAATCCGTTTTGCCGCTTGCGGCCCGCGTGAACAAATTTCCTTATTTCCCGCAAGCCATGGCGCTTTGGAGGGAATATTTTCTATATTGCAGGCCAAGTCAATGACCGGAGGGCAACCCCTCTCCACTCCGGCGGATGACATGAGATTCGCAAGGCAACCCCTTGCGTTATCGTTGTTTTTCGCCCCAGCGATAGGACACGCGCCATGCCCCGGCCCTTTACGCCCAAGGTGATCACCGCCAATGCCCTTCTGGAGGGCGACGTGATCTGGTTCACCGCCGATGACGGCTGGACCCGCAATATGAACAGCGCCGAAGTGCTGACCGACGAAGCCCATGCAACCCTGCGCCTGCTGGATGCAGAACTCCAACAAGATCAAGTGGTTGGTGCATATCTGGCCGATGTTTCGATGGAAGGCGGCGCACCCGCCCCAACACATTTCCGCGAGGAATTCCGCCTGTGCGGCCCCTCCAACTATCCCGGCCACGGTCGCGCCGGACAGGAGGCATAAAATGTATCGCTACAGTGAATTCGACCGTGCCTTTCTGGCCGAACGCAACGCCCAGTTCCGCGCGCAGGTCGAACGCCGCATCGACGGCTTCCTGACCGAAGAGGAGTTCAAACCGCTGCGCCTGATGAACGGTCTGTACCTGCAATTGCACGCCTATATGCTGCGCGTCGCGATCCCCTATGGCACGCTGAATTCGGCGCAGATGCGGCAACTGGCGCTGCTGGCCGACACGTGGGACAAGGGCTATGGCCATTTCACCACGCGCCAGAACATTCAGTATAACTGGCCAAAACTAAAAGATATTCCCGACATGTTGGATGCGCTGGCAAAGGTTGGGCTGCACGCGATCCAGACCTCGGGCAACACGATCCGCAACGTGACCGCCGACCATTTCGCCGGTGCCGCCGCAGATGAAATCGCTGATCCCCGCCCCGTGGCCGAGCTGATCCGCCAATGGTCCACCGATCATCCCGAATTCCAGTTCCTGCCGCGCAAGTTCAAGATCGCGATTACAGGGTCGCAGCATGACCGCGCCGTGACCCGCGCCCATGACATCGGGTTGCGTATGGTCCAACAAGACGGTGCCGCAGGGTTTGAGGTGATCGTCGGCGGCGGGCTTGGCCGCACACCGATGATTGGCAATGTTATCAAAGACTTCCTGCCCAAAGCTGACCTGTTGCCTTATCTGGAGGCCATCGTCGCCGTCTACAACACGCTTGGCCGGCGCGACAACAAGTACAAGGCGCGGATCAAGATCACCGTGCATGAACACGGCATCGAAAATATCCAGCGACTGGTCGAGGCGAAATACGCCTTGATCCGCCCCCAGTTCACGGGCATCGACCAACAGATGCTGGCCGCGATCAAGGCGCAATTAGCCCTGCCCGACCTGTCGGCGAATGACACGCAAGCTTATGATCTTAAATATAAAACCGATCCCGTTTTCCGATCCTGGGCCGATACGAACCTGACCGCCCACAAGCGCGATGACCATGCCATCGTCACCGTCAGCCTCAAGGCACATGGCGCGACGCCGGGCGATGCCACCGCCGACCAGATGCGCCTGCTGGCCGATCTGGCCGCGCAGTACGGCCATGACGAATTGCGCATCAGCCACGAGCAGAACGTGATCCTGCCCCATGTCGCCCGCGCCGACCTGCCCGCGCTTCATGCCGCGCTGCAAGGCGCCGGTCTGGCCACGGCAAACGTGGGACTGATCTCCGATATCATCGCCTGCCCGGGCATGGATTACTGCGCCCTGGCGACCGCGCGCAGCATCCCGATTGCGCAGGCAATCGCAAACCGTTTCAATGACTTGAAGCTGGAACATGATGTTGGCCCGCTCAAGCTGAAAATCTCGGGCTGCATCAACGCCTGCGGGCATCACCACGTCGGCCATATCGGCATTCTGGGTCTGGATCGCGGCGGGGTGGAAACCTACCAGATCACCCTTGGCGGCGACGGAACCGAGGCCGCAACCCTAGGCGAGCGCACCGGCCCCGGCTTTTCATGCGAGGAAATCACCCCTGCCATCGAACGCATTGTCCAAGCCTATCTGGACCTGCGCCAGTCGCGGGACGAGACCTTTCTTCAGGCCTACCGCCGTGTCGGCCTGTCCCCGTTCAAGGCCGCGCTTTACCCGGAGGCGAGCGAGAAGAATGCCGCTTGAGGCCCCGACCGTGACAGCCTCGGTCAGCCGCATCCTCGAACGGGTCGCCGCGCTGAACGAGCGATACCGCCACCACGCGGCAAGCACCGTTCTGCGCCATGCCCTGACCGACCGGCAGGTTGGGCAAATCGCGCTGGTGTCCTCTTTCGGGGCGGAAAGCGTGGTGTTGCTGCATATGCTGGCGATGATTGACCGCAAGGTGCCGGTGATTTTCATCGACACGCAGATACTGTTCGCGGAAACCCTGCAATATCAAAGGGATCTGGCCAACCGGCTGGAGCTGGAGGACATGCGCGTGATCCGCACCGATCCTGCCCAACTGGCCAGTCGCGACCCCTACGGCGCGCTGCACCTGTCCGACACCGACGCCTGCTGCGCCCTGCGCAAGACCGAGCCGCTGGAACGCGCCCTGCAAGGGTTCGACGCGTGGATCACCGGGCGCAAACGGTTTCAGGGCGACACCCGCGCCACGCTGGATTTCTTCGAAACCGAGGAAGACCGGCGCATCAAGGTCAACCCACTGGCGCATTGGGATAAATCCGATGTGCGCGACTACATGATCAACAACCGCCTGCCGCGTCACCCGCTGGTGGCCAAGGGTTATCCCTCGATCGGTTGCGCGCCCTGCACCTCGCCGATAAGACCCGGCGAGGATGAGCGCGCCGGACGCTGGCGTGGCAGCGACAAAATCGAATGCGGCATCCATATCGTGGACGGGCGCGTGGTAAGACATGGAGAGTAAGATGAGCGTGATCGTGACCGACAGCGGCTTTGCCGCCGACGACCTGCCCGCAGGGGCCTTCGTGACCCTGCCATCCGACACCGACCCCGCAACGCTGGCAGGCATCAATGCCGAGGCCGTCGCGGTAGAGTTCCCCTTCTTCGCGGACGGGCGCGGCTTCACCCTTGCTCGGGCGCTGCGCGATGCGGGGTTCACGGGCCGGTTGCGCGCCCGTGGCCATGTGATCGCCGACCAATACGCCATGGCCCGCCGCAACGGTTTCGACGAGGTGGAAATCACCGATGATCTGGCCGCCCGCCAGCCCGAACCGCAATGGATCGCCCGCGCCGACTGGCAATCGCACAACTATCAGGCACGGCTGCGCGGCTGACCCCGCGCCCTGTATGCTTGCCCTTTCATCTGATACAGATCAACGATAACCGGAGAATGCCGATTTAAACCCTCGGCTGACATTGCAATGACTCAGAGTGCCCCCGTGACCGAAGCAGCCCCAAAACCCGCCGTAGCCAAACAGCATCTGCCCGATGCCCAGACCGTGACCGAGGTAAAGCACTGGACGGACAGGTTGTTTTCCTTCCGCTGCACGCGGCCCGCGTCGCTGCGGTTTCGTTCGGGCGAGTTTGTGATGATCGGGCTGATGGGCGACCCGGACACGGTGACCGGCAAGCAAAAGCCGCTGCTGCGGGCCTATTCCATCGCCTCGCCCTCTTGGGACGAGGAACTGGAGTTCTATTCGATCAAGGTGCAGGATGGGCCGCTGACCTCGAAATTGCAACATATCAAACCGGGGGATGAGATCATCCTGCGCCCCAAACCTGTGGGCACGTTGGTGCATGATGCGCTGCTGCCCGGCAAACGGGTCTGGCTCTTTTCCACCGGCACCGGCATTGCGCCGTTTGCATCTCTGCTGCGCGATCCGCAGACCTATGAAGACTACGACGAGGTCATCATCACCCACACCTGCCGCGAGGTGGGCGGGTTGGAATATGGCAAGCAATTGATCGAGAATATCCGCAGCGACGAGATGCTGAACGAGCTGATCGGGGCGGAAAATCTTGCCAAGCTGAAATACTATCCGACTACCACCCGCGAAGAGAGCCCCAAGATGGGCCGCATCACCGATCTGATGCGTTCGGGCGAGGTATTCAAGGATCTGGGCGTGGAACCGCTCTGCCCGCAAAACGACCGCGCCATGGTCTGCGGCAACCTGGCATTCAACCTGGAAATCAAGGAAATGCTTGAAGATTACGGGCTGACAGAAGGCGCCAATTCCAAGCCTGCGGAATACGTGGTGGAAAAGGCTTTTCTGGACTGATCCGGCCACACCTGTTGAATTCAAATTGATGGCGGCATCCGAAAGGGTGCCGCCTTGATTTATTGGCCCCGCCCGCCACCCAGCAGGGGTGGGTGGGCGGGGCCAAAAAAGCGAGGGGCGGCTTTTTGGCCGCCCCTCACCATTCTTTCGAAACCCTGATCCCTATCAGAAACCAAGCGCCTCGCGGGCTTTGGCCAGCGTCTCTTTCAGAAGGTCAGGGTTTTCCTGTGCTTTCGAAAGACCTGTTTTCAGCATGGTTTTCTGCATACCGCCAAGTTCGGAACCGTCGATATACTCGGCCACCTTTTCAAAGTTGAACCCGTCCACGGTGAACAGTTCCTTGACCTCGTCCGTCACCGATGTCGCGGTTTCGGCAGTTGCACCCGTCGCAGCCTCGGTCGCGACCGCGGCAGCATCGGTGGCGGCATCGGCAGCATCCGCCGCGGCATCGGTGGCGGCTTCGGTCACGGCTTCGGGCTGGGTTTTCACGGCCTCAACGGACTCGTCCAGCGATTTGCCGGACAGCACGAAATAGCCCCCGACGACGACGACGACCGCAACAACGGCCCATACTGCTTTGTTCATGGATAACTCCCCACTACTACCCGCCCACGGCATCTTGCCCGGGCTTTTCGGTTAACGCCCGTCAGATGCGACGTCACTGGACGAGTTTCAAGGACAAAACCTTGCAACAGTTCCCCTTTGCAAAGATTTGCCGCTTGAAGAGGCAGCGCGTCAGGTCTAGATTGCAGCCTCGAATTCAAGTGGCAATCGAAGGATAGATACCATAGCTCGCAGACCACATAACGCGCCCCCGCAGCGCGATACCGGCCCCCGCGTCAATGAAAAGATCCGCGCAAATGAAATCCGCCTGATTGGCGCGGATGGCGAAAACGTCGGGGTGGTGACCCCTACCCGCGCGTTGGAAATGGCCGAAGAGGCCGGTCTCGACCTGGTCGAGATCTCTCCCAATGCCTCGCCGCCCGTCTGCAAGATCATGGATTTCGGCAAGTTCAAATACGAACAGCAGAAACGCGAATCCGAGGCCCGCAAAAAGCAGAAGATCATCGAGGTCAAAGAGGTCAAGTTCCGCCCGAACACCGACACGCATGACTACGACGTAAAAATGCGCAACGTGCTGAAGTTCCTTGAAGGTGGCGACAAGGTGAAAATCACCCTGCGTTTCCGTGGCCGCGAAATGGCGCACCAGAACCTTGGCCGGGAATTGCTGCTGCGCGTCGCCGATGACATCACCGAATTGGGCAAGGTCGATTCCATGCCCAAGATGGAAGGCCGGCAGATGATCATGATGATCTCTCCGCTGCCGCAGAAGTAAGCAGAAACAAGCGGTGCCGGTATTCCGGGCCGTTTTCCGAATGACAGATGCCCCGCCGATTTGGCGGGGCATTTTCGATTCACCGCGGCAAACATGGTTTTTCCATGCCCCCGCCGCCGCACCAAGAAGGCACCGGTTTCCGGTGGCAGATCCACGGCCATTGCTGTTTAACGGGCCAGACGGCACCGCATCGCAGATGTGTCGCCCTGGGGGTTTTCAGGTCTTGGGCTTTCCGTTGCGGCCCGCCGTCGATTAATGGTGGATGATACGTGCAGCGACAGGAGAAACCCATGTGGAACGAGCGGTTCAATACGGATGACTATGTTTTCGGCAAATCGCCGTCACGGTTCCTGACCGAACATTCCGCCTATCTGGCGCAGGGACAAACCGCCCTGTCCGTCGGCGATGGCGAGGGGCGCAATTCGGTCTTCATGGCCGAACACGGGATTCATGTCACAGCGCTGGAATTCGCGCCGAACGCCATCGACAAGGCCCGCAAACTGGCCAGCGAGCGCGGCGTCACCGTCGATTTCCGCCATTGCGATGTGCTGTCGCAGGACTGGCCCGAAGGGTTCGATCTGGTCGCGGGGATTTTCATCCAGTTCACCGGGCCGGACGGCCGGCGCGTGATATTCGACAAGATGAAGGCCACCACCAAACCCGGCGGGCTGGTGATGCTGCACGGTTTCACCCCCGAACAGGTCGATCTTGGCACCGGCGGGCTGCCAAGCCGTGACAACATGTATACGGAATCGATTTTGCACGACGCTTTTGCGGGCTGGCAGGTGCTGGATTGCCGCGCCTACCGGGCCGAACAGGGATCGGGCAGTGGCCATGTGGGAGAGGCCGCCCTGATCGATTTCATCGCGCGCAAACCAGCCTGACCCATGGCCAAGCTGATCTTGTTCAACAAGCCCTTCGACGTGCTGTCGCAATTCACCGACAAGGGCACCGAAGGCACCCCGCGCCGCACTCTGTCCGATTATATCGACGTGCCCGGCGTCTATCCCGCGGGGCGTCTTGACCGCGACAGCGAGGGGCTGTTGCTGTTGACCGATGACGGCAAGTTGCAGGCCCGTATCGCGCATCCGCGCCACAAGATGGAAAAAACCTATTGGGCGCTGGTCGAACGCATCCCCTCTGACGAGGCGCTGGAGGCATTGCGCAAGGGCGTGCAGTTGAAAGATGGCATGACCAAACCCGCCAAGGTGCGCCGCATCGACAACCCGCCCAACCTGTGGGAACGCGACCCGCCGGTGCGCTTTCGCAAATCCGTGCCCGATTGCTGGATCGAACTGACCATCACCGAAGGCCGCAACCGTCAAGTGCGCCGCATGACCGCCGCCGTGGGCCACCCCACGCTGCGCCTGATCCGCGCCCGCATCGGCCACTGGGATCTGGGCGGGCTGCGCCCCGGTGAATGGCGCGAAGGGCCGGTGCGCTGGCACTAAGCGGCGCGCGCGCCGCACCTGTTATTACGCCATAGAATACCTTGCGATTATTCCGGCACCAGCAGTTGCGACACCGGTGCAAGTGCCACGCGGGACGCACGGTCTTGCAGCCCCCACAGCAGCAGCGCCGAAATCGTATCGGGGCGCAGGCGGCCCACCATGATCACGCCGCTTTCTTCTTGCCCGGCCTTGAAGGCGGCATTGTCCAGAAAGCGGCGGATCACGTCGGCGCTTTGTCCCTTGTCGTCGAAATCGCGGAACACCGTGGCTGCGGGCACGCCCTCTTTCACGGCCAGTTTCTGCGCCGTGTTCAGCCCTTTCGGGAACAGCAGTAGCCCATGGCCCGTTTGGGCAAGGATGCCCGCCACCTGGTCGGAAACGGCGCGGCTTTCCTGCAATCCGCCGGCCAGCCCTTCCATCACGCCGACCGCTTCAGGCAGGGCGGCAAAGGCGGCGTTCAGCACGGTTTCGGCATCGCGCGGCTGCGCGCCTGCGGGCAGGTCCGCCATGGCCAGAACCTCGAACCCGGCATCGCGGTATTTCTTCATCGCCTCGGCCGCATCTGCGCGGGTGGCGTCGATGGCAAAGCTGATCGGATAGGGAAAGGCGGACAGCGCCTCCAGCCCGATGGCGCTTTCGCCCGTATCCATCAGGACGATGGCCATTTCAGGCTTGCCATCGGCATTGTCGAAGGGGGCGGCGAAGGCCTTGATCGGGAGCATGGTCGCGGCCGTATCAACTGCGCCGCCCGTATCGCCGCCAAGCGACGGCAGGCGGCTTATGGCACTGGACCGCTCGGTCAGGCGCACGGCCGGGGTGCCAATGGCCGGGCGACCCTCTGGCGCGGCTTGCGGCTCTTCGCCAAGGGGGGCTGGCGGCTCCTCTGCCTCGGCCTGTGGGGTGGCGGGGCGGGATTGCGCATCCCCGACACGTGGCAGCGTGACGGTGCGGGTGCCCTTTTGCCCTGCCGCGGGCTGTTCGGTCGGGGCCTCGGCAGCGGTCGCGTCTGCCTTCGGGGCATCTGCGGCCTTGGGGTTGGGGGTGGCCGGTTCGGCGGATGCCTCTTGCGTCGCTTCTGTTTCAGCCTCGGCGGTCACCTCTGCCGCGACCTCGGCCTCAGGCTCGGCCGCTTCCTCGGTCACAGCTTCCGGCGCAGGCTCTGCCTCCGGCTCGGCGGCTGGAAAGGCGCTTTGCTCCGGCTCTGCCTCGGGCAGTGGCGGCTGCGCGGGATCGGTCGAAATCGACAGCCGAGTTTCGGTTTCAGGCGCATCGGGCAAGGCAGCCTGCGGGTTGGGCAACACCGGTTCCTCGGGATCGGCGGCGGCCATCCCTGCCGCTTCGGATTGCGCCGCGGGGGCGTTCAACGCCTGTTCGACCGCGCCGGTATCGGGCTGCGCTGCGGTTTCGGTATTATCCACGCCAAGTGGCGCCATGTCATCAGCCTCGGGCGCATCGACGCGCGGCGTGCCTGTCACCGTTCCGACGGGTTCGGGCGCGGGCAAGGTCGTGCCCGCATCCACCGGCGGCTGGCTGAAACCGGACCTTGCGGGCACCTCGGCCATGCCGACATCCGGGGGCGGCGCAACGGGCGGCCCCACGAAAACCGAAAGCCCCACGGCCACAGCAACCGAAACGACTGCCCCCGCCAGAATTCCACCCAGAACGCCTCGCATATCCGCTGCTCCTTCTTGCGCCCGCCCTTTTCGGGCTGGCACGCCTCGTTGTTCCTTGGTCGCCCTTATCGGGCATGCCCTGCGCCACGCAGCCCTTCCGGCCACCTTGTTTTCATGGCCCCCGCGCATCGGACCAAATGGCCCGAATGCCCGATTTCCCGGCCTGCCCCCCTTGACGCTTGGGCGCAAGCCTGAACAAGTATACCGCGACCACGCCACAGGTCACCAGCCCGTTAACGAAAAGATAGGCCAGATGCTGCTTCTCATCGATAATTACGACAGTTTCACCTACAATCTGGTGCATTTCCTTGGGGAATTGGGTGCCGATGTCGTCGTGAAACGCAATGACAAGATCGACGTGCAGGAGGCAATGGCGATGAACCCGGCGGGCATCCTGCTGTCCCCCGGACCTTGCGATCCGGACCAGGCTGGCATCTGCCTTGCGCTGACGAAAGCCGCCGCCGAAACCCGCACGCCGCTGATGGGCGTCTGCCTTGGCCACGAGATCATCGGGCAGGCCTTTGGCGGCAAGGTGGTGCGCTGCCACGAGATCGTGCATGGCAAGATGGGAGAGATCATTCACACCGGCAAAGGGCTGTTTGCCGGCCTTCCTTCGCCACTGAAAGCGACGCGCTATCATTCGCTGGTGGTTGAACGTGACACCCTGCCCGATTGCCTTGAAATCACGGCAAAGCTGGCCGATGGAACCATCATGGGGCTTCAGCACCGCAAATTGCCAATTCATGGCGTGCAGTTCCACCCTGAATCCATCGCTTCGGAACACGGGCACGCCTTGCTGCAAAATTTCCTGAACGTGATGAAGGTGCCCGCATGAGCGATGCAATGAAGCCCCTGATCTTTGCCGCCTCCGAAGGGCCGCTGAGCCGCGCACAGGCCGAGGCCGCGTTCGAAATTCTGTTCGACGGCGAGGCAAGCCCCGCCCAAATCGGCGGGTTCTTGATGGCGCTGCGCGCGCGCGGTGAATCGGTGTCGGAATATGCCGCGGCCGCCGCAACAATGCGCGCCAAATGCGTGCCGGTCAAAGCGCCCGAAGGCGCGATGGACATCGTTGGCACTGGCGGCGACGGGATGCACACGTTGAACATTTCCACCGCGACAGCCTTTGTCGTGGCGGGCGCGGGCGTGCCCGTGGCGAAACACGGCAACCGCGCCGCGTCTTCCAAATCGGGCACGGCAGATGTGCAAACGGAACTGGGCATCGACGTTATGGCTGGCCCCGCCGCCACCGAACGCGGGCTGGCAGAGGCGAACATCGGCTTCATGATGGCGCAAATCCACCATCCGGCGATGAAACATGTGGCACCGGTGCGGGCCGAATTGGGCTGCAAGACGATCTTTAACATCCTCGGGCCCCTGACCAACCCCGCCGGGGTCAAGCGCCAGTTGACCGGTGCCTTTGCGCCCGACCTGATCTGGCCGATGGCCGAAACGCTGCAAATGCTGGGATCGGAAAAGGCTTGGCTGGTGCATGGCTCGGACGGCACGGACGAGATCACGATCACCGGCACGACCGAGGTGGCCGCGCTGGAAAACGGCAAGGTGCACGGGTTCCAGATTCATCCCGAGGATGCGGGCCTGCCCGTCCATCGGTTCCGCGATATTCTGGGCGGCACACCAGCGGAAAACGCCGAAGCGATCCGTACGTTGATGGCAGGCGAAAAATCGGCCTATCGCGATGCGGTGATCCTGAACGCTGCCGCTGCGCTGGTGGTGGCCGACAAGGTCGCCGACCTGAAAGCGGGCGCGGAAATGGCAGCCGAATCCATCGATTCCGGCAAAGCAAACACCGCGCTGGTGACGTTGGCGCGCATCACTTCGGAGGCGAAATGAGCCAGACCATCCTCGATAAGATCAAGGCCTATAAGCTGGAAGAAGTCGCCGCCGACAAGGCCGCCAAACCGCTAGAGGCCATGGAGGCAGAGGCGCGTGCCGCGTCCCCGGTGCGGCCCTTTGCCGATGCCCTGTTCGACGCCTCGCGCGGCGGCTACGGCCTGATTGCCGAGGTGAAGAAAGCCAGCCCTTCCAAGGGGTTGATCCGCGAAGATTTCAACCCCGAAACCATTGCCCGCGCCTATGCGGCGGGTGGGGCGACTTGCCTTTCGGTGCTGACCGACACGCCATCGTTTCAGGGGGCCAAGGAATTTCTGGTCGCCGCCCGCGCCGCCTGCGATCTGCCCGCGCTGCGCAAGGATTTCATGTATGACACCTACCAGGTGGCCGAAGCGCGCGCGCTTGGTGCCGATTGCATCCTGATCATCATGGCCTCGGTGTCCGATGCGCAGGCATCCGAACTGGAACAGGCTGCCGCCGAATGGGGCATGGACGCCCTGATCGAGGTGCACAACGCCGAGGAACTGGACCGTGCCGCGCGGCTGACTTCGCGCATGATCGGCATCAACAACCGCAACCTGAATACCTTTGAAACCACGCTGGACACCACGCGGCAATTGTCGAAACAGGTGCCCGCCGACCGTCTGATAGTCTGCGAGTCCGGCCTGTTCACTCCGGAAGATCTGGCCGATATGGCCCGCTATGGCGCACGCTGCTTCCTGATCGGTGAAAGCCTGATGCGGCAGGATGATGTCGAACAGGCCACCCGCGATCTGCTGGCCAATCCGCTGCGCCCTGCCGGGGGGATGATGTGATGGCAGATCAGGGCGGGCTGACGCATTTCGACGCCGAAGGTCAGGCGCATATGGTCGACGTTTCGGACAAGGCCGTGACAAGCCGCATCGCCACCGCCGAGGGCTGGATCAAGATGGCGCGTGAAACCTTTGATATCATCAACGAAGGCCGCGCCAAGAAGGGCGACGTGTTGGGCGTTGCCCGGCTGGCCGGGATCATGGGGGCCAAGAAAACGCCCGACCTGATCCCGCTGTGCCACCCGCTGCCCGTCACCAAGGTCTCGGTCGAGCTGACACCCGATGCCACCCTGCCAGGCGTCTGGATCAAGGCAACCGTCAAGACCACCGGCCAGACCGGGGTGGAGATGGAGGCGCTGACGGCGGTGAACATCGCCGCGCTGACCGTCTATGACATGACCAAGGCCGTGGACAAGGAAATGGAAATCGGCGGCATCCGCGTGATCTTGAAAGACGGCGGCAAATCCGGCCGGTTCGAGGCGAAATGATCACCGTCAACGAAGCCCTGTCGCAGTTGTTCAGCCTTGTGGGCGAAATGCCCGTCGAAAAGGTGCCGCTGGCGCAGGCCGCGGGCCGCGTGCTGGCACGCGATGTGGCCGCCACCCGCAGCCAGCCGCCCTTTGCCGCCTCGGCCATGGATGGCTATGCCGTCCGCGCCGAAGAGGTGGCGAAAGGCGCGAAATTCACCGTGATCGGGGAAAGCGCGGCGGGCCACGGTTTTGGCGGCGATGTCCGCGCGGGCGAGGCCGTGCGCATCTTTACCGGTGCCCCGGTGCCCGAAGGCGCGGATTTCGTCGTGATCCAGGAAGATGTCAGCCGGATTTCGACCCAGATCACCATCACGGGCGATACCGGCGCGAACAGCAATATCCGCCCCGCTGGCGTCGATTTTGCCGAAGGCGAGGTAATGACCGCCCCGCGCATCCTGACAGCCGCCGATCTGGCCTTGCTGGCATCCATGAACATCCCGCGCGTACCTGTCCGCGCGCAGCCCGACGTGGCGCTGATCTCGACTGGCGACGAATTGGTCATGCCCGGCGAGGCCCCCGGCCCGGACCAGATCATCGCGTCGAACACCTTTGGCCTGAAGGCGATGCTGGACGCGGCGGGCGCACATACCCGCATTCTACCCATTGCGGGCGACAACGCGCCCGCAATGGAAATGGCGTTCGACTTGGCCCGTGGCGCCGATCTGGTCGTGACCATCGGCGGGGCATCTGTTGGCGATCACGATATTGTCGCGCAGGTGGCTCAAGCCCTTGGAATGGAACAAAGTTTCTACAAGGTGGCGATGCGCCCCGGCAAGCCGCTGATGGGCGGGCGCTTTGGCGATAAGGCGATGATCGGCCTGCCGGGGAACCCCGTGTCGGCCATGGTCTGCGGCCAGATCTTCCTTGTGCCGGTGCTGCGCGCGATGCTGGGTCTGGGCCGCGCGCCCTGCCCCCGCCTGACCGCCCGCCTGGCCGCGGATCTGCCCGCCGGTGGCCCGCGCGAGCATTACATGCGCGCCCGTGTCGATGCGGGCGTTGCGCATGTGTTCAGCAATCAGGACAGCTCTTTGTTGTCGGTGCTAAGCCAGGCCAATGCCTTGGTTGTCAGCCCCCAGGACAGCCCCGCGCGCGCGGCCGGAGCGGATGTCGCCTATATCCCTCTTTTTTGACCGGACCGTGCCCAATATCTTGTGTTCTCATGAAATCGTTGACACAAAACAGGAACATGAGTAGAACATTCGTTAACTAGGGCAAGATCGAGGGTTAGACAGGATGCTGACGCGCAAACAGATGGACCTGCTGGAATTCATCCAGAAACGAATGCAGCGGGACGGGGTTCCCCCCTCTTTCGACGAGATGAAAGAGGCGTTGGACCTGCGGTCCAAATCCGGCATCCACCGCCTGATCACGGCACTGGAGGAACGCGGCTTCATCCGCCGCCTCGCGCATCGCGCCCGCGCCATCGAGATCGTCAAACTGCCCGAAGCCTTGGGCGGCGCGCCGCAGGGCTTTACCCCGAAAGTGATCGACGGTGACCGCCCCGACAGCAAGCCTGCGGGCGCTATGCCCGTCGCAGGAATGCATGTTGTTGAACTGCCCGTCATGGGCCGCATCGCCGCGGGCGTTCCGATTGCCGCCATCAACGAGGTGTCGCATCACGTGGCCGTTCCGGGCGGCATGGTCGGCACCGGCGGCGATCACTATGCGCTTGAAGTCAAGGGCGATTCCATGATCGAGGCCGGGATTAACGATGGCGATGTCGTGGTGATCCGCGAAACCTCGACCGCGGATAACGGCGATATCGTCGTGGCCTTGGTCGAGGATCAGGAAGCCACGTTGAAACGCTTTTACCGGCGCGGGGAATCCATCGCGCTTGAGGCGGCGAACCCCGCATATGAAACCCGCGTCCTGCCTTCGAACAAGGTCAAGGTTCAGGGCCGCCTTGTCGGGCTGATCCGCACCTATTGATCTGACGATACCGCAATTTTTGGGGCCCTTCGCGGTTGGCGGGGGGCTTTTTCGCGCAATACGCGACTGTTCCACAGACGGGTGCCCGCGATGTCGCGGGCGCGCACGACCTCTATCCTCTTGCCGCGATCATAAAGCGCGACGGAGCCGCTTTCGCGCAGGGTTTTCGGGTCGAAAGCAAGGCAATTCAAACCGTCTGGCGCGGGCGTGTTCAGCACCACCAGATCGCCCTTGCCGCATGACAGCCCCGCCGCCGCGCGTTTGCCGCGCACATGGGTGATGGTCAGCCCGGCCAGTCGGACCCGGTCTGGCCAGCGGGTGGCGGCGGTGGCCTGCTGGGCCGCGTCGCCATCATTTTCCAGCCAGATCGAGGCGACGAACCCCGCCCCCTTGGGTTTCGACAGCGCGCGGCCCGCTGGCGTCATCACGCCGATCAGCCCGCCATCCTCGGCGATCAGGACATCGGGGCGTTCGGCCCCAGACCACAGCCAGAACGCGGTCAGCACCGGCAACGCCCCCACCATGCGGACTCGACCCTGCCAAAGCACAAGGAATAAAAAGCCAAACGCCAGCAGTGGCAGCACGGCGGGCATCGGGCTGACGACCGCGCCGCGCGCGCCCTCCATCCCTGCGACGAGATGGGCGACAAACAGGATCCAGTCCAGACCCAAGCCCATGATTTTCAGGGCCACCCCCTCTAGTCCGAAGGGCAACAGCAGCACGGCGATCACTGCGGCAGGGATGACCAAAACCCCCATCAACGGCACCGACAGCAAGTTCGCAGGCAGACCATAATGGGCCATCTGGTTGAAATGCGCCGCCCCTATGGGCCCCGTCGCCAACCCCGCCACGGTCGAGGATATCACCAACGTCACCATCGGCGCGGCCCATTTCGGCCCCATGGACCATTCGCGATCGCGGATCAGGCCGAAAATGGCGACCAATGCCGTGGTGGCGGCGAATGACATCTGGAAACCGGGGCCAAGCAGGGCCTCGGGCCGAAGGACAAGCACGATCATCGCAGCTACGGCCACGGCCCTCAAAGACAAGGCACGGCGGTCCAGCACCACAGCCAAAAGCACCACCGCCACCATGATGAATGCCCTTTGCGTCGCGACATTGCCGCCCGACAGCGCCAAGTAGCCCCCCGCCACCGCCAGGGCGGCCAGTGCGGCGATCTTCTTGGCCGGTATCCGCATCGCGACCGCCGGAACCAGGGCCAGGGCGATGCGGAACACCGCAAAGACGAACCCTGCCAGCAGCCCCATGTGCAGGCCCGAAATCGCCAGAAGGTGGGCCAGATTCGACACGCGCAGCGCCTGCATCGTGCCCTGTCCGATGCCAGAGCGGTCGCCGGTCATCACCGCAGCGGCAAAGCCCCCCGCCTCGCCCGGCAGGGTGGCCTGCACCCTTGCCGACAGGGCCATGCGCGCGCGAAACAGGTATTGCCCACCCTTTGGCGGTGCCAGCCGCAAGGCAGGTGTGCGGGTGTAACCCACGCCGCCAAGCCCCTGAAACCATGCATGTCTTTGGAAATCGAAGCCCCCCGGCTCGACTGGTCCGCCGGGCGGAGACAGGTGCCCGGTGGCCATGATCACATCGCCGGGCTGTGGGCCCAGTTCCTGATCGCCATGCAGCGACAGGCGCACCCTGCCGGGCGTGCGATGTGGCGGCACGTTGTCCAGCCGAACCCGGTCCAGCGTCAGGCGCAGCGCGTCGGATGCGCTGCGGTCGATCCAGACCACGCGCCCCTCGATCGCGCCGTAATAGCGCCAGCCCATGACGGGGGATGCAACGTCATGGGCGCGCCATCCGGCCAGACAGAACCCTGCCGCCAGCAGTGAAACGGCCCAGAACACCGGCGCTACATCAGCCATCCGCCATGCCGCAAGCCCCGCCACCAAGGCCAAAGCCCCAAGCCATGGATAGGCCGACCCCGCAGGTTCATGGCCGATTGCGAAATACCCGCCAATCCCGGCTGCAAAGCAAACCGGAGCCCAAGGGAACAAGGCCCCCCGCTGCGCCGCAAGCGCGGCCTGTATCAGATGGCGAAAGCGCAACCCTTGCTCCTGTCATGGTGCGCGGATAGACAGTTCCCAACGCTAGACCATCCTTGGTTACCGAAAGGTTAAATCCTCCCCATGTCCGACCAGAACACCGCCCAAGTCGTCACCCGTTTCGCCCCCTCCCCGACCGGATACCTGCATATCGGCGGCGCGCGCACGGCGCTGTTCAACTGGCTTTACGCCCGTGGGCGCGGCGGCAAGTTCCTGCTGCGGATCGAGGATACGGACCGCGAACGCTCTACCCCCGAGGCGACGGCGGCGATCCTGAAAGGCATGGACTGGCTGGGCCTTGACCATGACGGCGAGGTAATCAGCCAGTTCGAACGCGCCCCCCGCCATGCCGAGGTGGCGCAGCAGCTGCTGGCCGAGGGCAAGGCCTACAAGTGTTTCGCAACGCAGGACGAGATCGCCGCCTTCCGCGAATCCGCCAAGGCCGAGGGGCGTTCGACCCTGTATCGCAGCCCCTGGCGCGATGCCGCGGCGGACACCCATCCCGACGCGCCCTACGTGGTTCGCATCAAGGCCCCGCAGGACGGCGCGACCGTGATCGAGGACAAGGTGCAGGGCGATGTGACGATTCGCAACGATCAGCTTGACGATATGGTGCTTCTGCGCTCGGACGGGACGCCCGTTTACATGCTGGCCGTGGTGGTGGACGACCACGATATGGGCGTGACCCACGTGATCCGCGGCGACGACCATCTGAACAATGCCGCGCGGCAGATGATGATCTACAATGCCATGGGTTGGGACGTGCCGGTCTGGGCGCATATCCCGCTGATCCACGGGCCGGACGGCAAGAAACTGTCGAAACGACACGGCGCGCTTGGGGTCGAGGAATACCAGACCATGGGCTATCCCGCCGCCGCGATGCGCAACTACCTGGCCCGGCTTGGCTGGTCACACGGAGATGACGAATTTTTCACCGATGCGCAGGCATTGGAGTGGTTCGACTTGGGGGGAATCGGCAAGAGCCCTGCCCGTTTCGACTTCAAGAAACTGGAAAACCTCAGCGGGCAGCATATGTCTGCACTGGACGATGCCGCGCTGCTGCATGAATTGCAGGCATATCTTGTGGCAGCCGAACAACCTGTCCTGCCTGACGCGAAGATTTCGATGATGGAACAGGCCATCCCGTTCTTGAAAATCAGCGCAAAGACCTTCCCGCAACTTATTGAGAAGGCCCATTTTCTTCTGGCTGACCGACCGCTGGACATCGAAGAGAAAGCCGCGAAAAATCTGGATAATGTATCCCGTGGTATACTGACTGAATTGACGCCGCATCTGCAAAATGCTAGCTGGAGCCGGAACGATCTGGAACACCTCCTGAACCGTTTCGCAGAAGACAGGGATATGAAGTTCGGCAAGCTTGCCGGGCCTTTACGCGCCGCCCTTGCGGGCCGCGCGGCAACCCCGAGTGTCTTTGATATGATGCTGGTCCTCGGGCGTGAGGAAACGACCGCCCGGCTGACCGAGGCCGGAACCTGACGTGGAAACCGAATCTCGGTTAACCGCGCGGTAAGTTTCGAGGGATTAAAACGCCCGTGTGGTCCGCACATGAGGCCAGTGAGGAAGGGATGAATATGACTGAATCCACCAAGAATGCCACGCTTAGCTTCGACGGAAAGACGTTCGAACTGCCGATGTTTTCGCCGACTGCGGGGCCCGATGTCATCGACATCCGCAAGCTGTATGCACAGGCCGATGTGTTTACCTATGACCCCGGTTTCACCTCGACCGCGTCCTGCGACAGCACCATCACCTTTATCGATGGCGCCGAAGGCGTGCTGCTGCACCGCGGCTATCCCATCGACCAACTGGCCGAGAAATCGCATTTCCTCGAAGTGTGCTACCTGCTGCTGTACGGCGAGCTGCCGACCGCCGCCAAGCTGGAAGATTTCGAAACCCGCGTGACTCGTCACACCATGGTGCATGAGCAGATGCACAACTTCTTCCGCGGGTTCCGCCGCGACGCGCACCCGATGGCCACCATGGTTGGTGTCGTCGGTGCCATGTCCGCCTTTTATGCCGATAGTGCAGATGTCAGCGACCCGTGGCAGCGCGAGGTCGCCTCGATCCGTCTGATCGCGAAACTGCCGACGATTGCCGCGATGGCCTATAAGTATTCGATCGGCCAGCCCTTCGTGTATCCGCGCAACGATCTGGATTACGCGGCCAACTTCCTGAACATGTGCTTCTCGGTTCCGGCCGAGAAATACGAGGTGAACCCGATCCTTGCCCGCGCAATGGACCGTATCTTTACCCTGCATGCCGACCACGAGCAGAACGCCTCTACTTCGACCGTGCGCCTGGCGTCTTCCTCAGGGGCGAACCCGTTTGCCTGTATCGCCGCCGGTATCGCCTGCCTTTGGGGTCCGGCCCATGGCGGCGCAAACCAGGCCTGCCTGGAAATGCTGCGCGAGATCGGGACGGTGGACCGCATCCCCGAATTCATCGCCCGCGCCAAGGACAAGGACGATCCGTTCCGCCTGATGGGCTTTGGTCACCGCGTTTATAAAAACTTCGACCCGCGCGCCAAGGTGATGAAACAGTCTGCGGACGAGGTGCTGGACCTGCTGGGCGTGGAAAACAACCCGACCCTGCAAGTTGCCAAGGAACTGGAGAAACAGGCGCTGGCCGATCCCTATTTCGCGGAAAAGAAACTGTTCCCGAATGTCGATTTCTATTCGGGTATCATCCTCGAAGCGATGGGTTTCCCGACCTCGATGTTCACGCCGATCTTCGCGCTGTCGCGCACCATCGGCTGGGTCAGCCAGTGGCGCGAGATGATCGCGGATCCGCAAATGAAAATCGGCCGCCCGCGCCAGCTTTATCTGGGCGAGACGCAGCGCGATTATGTGAATGTCGAAGACCGCTGATTCTGAGCAATCGCATCACCACAACAAAAAGGCGCACCTTCGGGGGCGCCTTTTTCTTTTGCCTGAAATTCAGGCAAAAAAATGCATTTTTCAATCATTGGCGGGCCACTCGTCGCAATAAGGCCGCTTTTCCACCCATTTCTGACCATGAAAACCCAGCAAAACCAGCTTGGGGACATTGAAAACTGCACAAGGAAACACCTGAAAATGAGCGAGATGAGCTTTATCCTCGAAGGGGACGTCAACATCTCTGTCACCGTTACCGAACTGCCCGGTGGCGAGCTGCAATTCACCGTGGAAGTGTTGGATGACACCGGTTCGATCGGTGATCTGAACGCCATGTACATGGACTTCGCCGATGATAGCCTGACCAGCGGCATGGTCATCTCGGGCGAGGACGTGACCGGCACCGCGCTGAAGGTCGATGGCGTCACCAAGGTGGACAACTACACCAATATGAACGGTGAAGTGATCAAAGAATTCGACAAGTTCGATGTAGGCGTCCAGTTCGGCACTGCCGGCATTTCCGAGGATGACATCCGCGTCACAACCTTCACCCTGTCGCACAGTGATACGGATCTGACGCTCGACACGATCTCGCTTCAGGATTTCGGCTTCCGCCTGACCTCGGTCGGCGAGGAAGACGGCAGCCGCGACGGCTCGATCAAGATGGGCGGAACCGCCCCCGAAGCGCCCGCCAACACCGGTGCCATCGCCGTGGTGGACGTGGTCTACGTCAACTCTGATTCCGGTCTGGGCGATGCGGACCAATTCGAATTCATCAACGGCGAAGTGAACGGTTCTGTCCTGAACAACGACACCAATCTGGACGGCACCGCCTACACCGGCACCGTGACGGCCGTGAACGGCGACGAGGCCAATGTGGGCCAGTTGGTGCCCGGATCGAACGGGGGCTACCTGCTGGTCACCGCCGACGGGTCCACCGATTTTACCGCCTATGACGAATTTGGCGAGAATGAATTTGACCACCTGGCCGCGTTTGAAATCCAGGACACCGAATTCACCTACACGATCGAGGGCGGTTCGACCGCGACGCTGGTCTATAGCGTCTCGGGTGTGGGCGACCTTGGCGGCGGCGGCGGCGATGGTGGCGGCGGCATCTTCGGCTGATCTCAGCGTTTTCCAAAGGGCGGCCCGCGGGTCGCCCTTTTACTTTTCGTAAATCATTGAATTTTAATCAGTATTCCAATCAAATTCGTGGCGCATTCAGCCATATTTTTACCCCGCAACGCGATCCTGTCCGCATCGAGCACAGGAGGCGATGCAATGGCATTCGTGGCAATTTTACTGGCGATGGGGCTGATGGCCGGATTTGCAGGACTGGGTGGTGGCGACGACGATGGCCTGTCCGGCGAGGGCACCAATAAAAGCGACAAGATTGCGGGCGGTGCAGGGCCCGACACGATAGACGGTGGCGACGGGGCCGACCTGATCCTTGGATATGAAGGCAACGACGTTATCGAGGGTGGCGGCGGCCATGACTGGATTTTCGCTCTGGACGGGGCCGACCTAGTCACCGGCAGCGGCGGCAACGATGTCGTCTCGGGTGGGGAAGGCGCGGATACGATTATACTGCGAGTCCTTGAACACCCGAGAACACCCGAAGAACTGCTTGACGATTTAGGCGTAGTAGATTCAGGTCGATGCATGATCCGCCCGAGTTTTCT
>JGI24025J20009_10000187_pt1 | contig 48113 bp, 45 predicted proteins | sample Cruoilmetagenom3_FD_20009 | JGI IMG/M metagenome (IMG submission 20009)
TTATATGAATTGATATACTTTGCCTGTAATACCTTATATATTATTTCTTATGTGTTTTTACTATTAGAAATTTTAAAATTTATTAGTCTTAAAGGTATTTTAAAAGCATTCCCAATTCATATTGGAGTCTTGCTCTTACTTAATTTCTATATCATTTTTGTAATGACAACCATTATAAACCCAATAGATTTTGAAACAGAACACCTTAGTTATGTTAGAGTTGTAGAACATCTTTATAATTTTGTCTTACTCTCTTTACTTAGTATATCTTTTTTAAACTATTTGTTTCACGAAAGTCATAAAGCCTTATTATTGTTCTGTGGCTGTTTACTAATTACATTTTCTGAGTTTTTATTAATTGGGTATTATTATTTATCTGAAGAGATGGAAATTTTAGGACTAATCTCTACTTTATTTAATGTGTTAGCCTTTATTTTATTTTTTTACCAATCAAAAATTAATAGTATTAATCAAAACTCAAATAGTTTTTCATAGACTTTCTTATCTTTAATTAATTACTTTTTTAAATCAATATCTTTTTCAACTTACTGTCTATCTTTATTATTTATAATGATTATAAATAACAACATATAATCGTTAAAGTGTAATTTTTTATCGTTTAATTACATTTTTTGTATATATTTGCTTTCAAATGAACGTTAAATGGTTTTTAGTAAATCTAATATTCTAATAGGTGCAATTATTTGCCTTTGTATGTCTTTTGCTCTTTTTGAGATAAAAGAGGAATATTTTATTTCAAGTATTTCCAAATCATTTATAGTACCTTTATTTACACTTCTTTATATTATTAATGTCAAGCGAAAATCGCCATATTTCTTCGGGTTTTTAATATTATTTTCTGTTTCCGAATTAATGATATTTGCTGAATACTACTTTATAGATTTCTATCCAGATTTTGATGTCTATTATATAATTGGAAATCTATTATACATTTTTGCGTATATACTATTGACATTGGAAGTATGCAAAAGCCTAGATTATAAGAAGGTGTTTAAAAATTATAAAGCCCATTTGTTTATACTCACTCTTTTGAATGTATACATGGTATATGTACTTATTACTATAGTTACCCCTTATTTAATTGGTACAGTTTTAATTGTTTTTGAATTGATTTATAATATTATCATGTTGTTGTTATTGACCTTGTCGTTAATCGCTTATTTTTATAATGATAATATAAAATCACTATCTATCTTTTTGGGTTCTTTATGTATTGTTTTTTCTGAAGTTATACAAATTGCTTATTACTATATTACCGATCAAGACTTTTTAAACTATATTTCAACTATTCTTTTTGTGTTGGCTTTTTGTTTTTATTATTACTATTCTATAATTTCTCTCAAGAAGGATTCAAAAGCAGTTGTATAGTCTAACTAGATCTACTTTTTACATCATTATTTTCTTAATCTGTCCTGTTTGAATACGAATCTTAACATTATTTTCGACGAAATGCACGTTATTATCGTTGAAATTAAGTATATTTGATTCAACCTACTTATGTTTACTACTGTGAAAGAATGGCTAAAAATTAGTTATAACAGGATATTTTTGTGTGTTCTGTGCTTACTTATCTTAATGAATGTTCTCGCTACATTAAGCGAGAGTGGTTTGTTTTTGCAATTAACAAAGCCTCTTTTTGTTCCAGTTTTTATGATGTATTATTTTATAAAGAATAGATACTTTAGTTTTGTATTTGTTCTTTTTCTATTGTTTTCATTTATGGGTGATTTTTCATCTGTTTTTTCTTCAAATAGTTCTATCATAAAATTTTCTAGTTTTATATACTTCTTTAGCTATTTGATGCTAATTTTTTATGCAGCTTCTAAGTTTAAAAGAATTCGTATTGATAGAGTTATTGCTATTTATTTAATTATTGTTGTTAGTATTAATTCATATTTCATTTATGAATTATACTCCATATTAAAATTACAAATAACAGATCCAATTGAAGTTAATTTATTCGCAGCCAAAAGTGTTTCATTAATAGGACTTACGTTCTTGTCGTTTGTTGTTTATTTAAATACAGAGAGTAAGCAATCTATTATTTACCTTTTAGTTGCTTTGTGTTTTGGATTTTCAGATGTATTACATTATATAAGTAATTACTATATATATAACTGGAGTTTTGTTATGCTAGATCGTGTCTTACATGTAGTTGGATTGTTTTTCTTATTCAATTATATTATTGGAGAAAACAGGCTAAGAAAAAGACAAATTGTTGAAGAAAGGATATCTACAGAATCTACATTAGCATTAACTAGACAATAATAGACGTACCGTTTGCTGTCTTATTTCTATTAGAATCAAAAAAGAAATCTATTCGACCTAAATTAATACCATAACAACCAACTTGATTTACTAGTACATTTTTACCTTCTGCATTCTTTGTTATAGTTGGCTTAGGCAGAAAAGTATGCGTATGTCCACCAATTATTAAATCTATATTTTTTGTGCTAGCTGCTAATTTTAAATCGCTTGGTCTTTCAGAATATTCGGAATAATGATAACCTAAATGCGACAAACAAATTATTAAATCGCAATGCTCTTCTTCTTTTAAAATACGACTCATGTCTTGAGCAATTTCTGTAGGATCTAAATAAATGGTTTCTTTATATAAGTTTTTTAGTACCAATCCATCAAGCATAATACCTAAGCCAAACACGCCAATTTTAATACCATTTTTATTGAATACTTTATAAGGTTTGACATGTGTGTCTAGTATGGTATTTGAAAAATCGTAATTAGCAGATAAGAAATCAAATTCAGCATGAGGTAATTGAGCATACAGACCATCTATACCATTATCGAAATCATGGTTTCCTATAGTTGCAGCATCGTATTTTAATTTACTCATCAATTTAAATTCAAGCTCTCCACCATAATAATTAAAATAGGGTGTTCCTTGAAAAATATCTCCAGCATCTAAAAGCAAGGTGTTTGGATTTTCATTTCTAATAGCTTGAACTAAAGTAGCTCTTCTTGCAACTCCACCTTTATTTGGGTTTCTTCCATCTTCTGGACCAAAAGGGTCAATATGACTATGCACATCGTTAGTGTGAAGAATGGTAATCTTAGTTTCTTTTTTTAACAATGTAAAACTAGGGAGGGTTAACCCTCCAATGGTAGCTAAAGCAGTTGCAGATGCTGTTTGTTGAATGAAATCTCTTCTCTTCATATTCTTACTTTTTTATTTGAATAAATCTGTCATCTATAATAGGATTTATAGTGTCTACTTTTATGAAATAATCTAACAAGGCATTTCGTATTTTATAATTTAAAATATATAAGCTGTCATTTGGTTGAAAGAAAGTCATAGAATCTCCACCACTATATAGGTAGTCATTTGTTGCTACAAAATATGTTTTAGATGTATCAATAGGTTTACTATTAATGGTGGCTTCAGTTAAATTAAAATCTTCATCTACAACCACTTTTAATTTAGAAATAGGATGCGCTCTTTTGGCTTCAAGTAAATAAGTTATTAATTTATTGATGCTACTTCCTTTTAGTTCAACAACAACAATGCTATTTTCAAAAGGCATAATTTTGTATGCTGTTCTAGTAGTGATATTGCCTTTTGAAATAATCGACCTAATACCTCCATGATTAACTAAAACCATGTCAATATCTCTACCAGTTCTTTGTTTGAAAACTGGATTAGATTGCTCAAAAATAACATCAGCAAACAAATTTCCAATAGCTGTATTTAATTCGCCATCTTTTTTTGAATAAGTATCTACAGAATAAGCCAGAACACTATCTAATTCCTTATTAACACGCTCTCTATATGGCTTAATAAAAGCATCTATTTCTAAATCTGTTTCTAGGCTATCTGAAATTGAAATTTGAGTCCCTTCAATTCGTGTAAGATGCTGTTGTTGTTCTTCTTTACAGCAAAAAAGAATAGCGATAAAAAAGAGAAATATTAATGGCTTATATGTCATAATGAAACATCTAAATTTTAATAATAACTTGTTAGTACTTTTACTACCTTTGTAGAAAGGTTAAATATATAATGATTTTAAAGGCTTTAAAAGAAAAATCTATTAAAAAGAATTTAAATTTAATTTTAAAGAGTAGAGAAGTTGACTATAATAACAACAAGATTGAAAGCTTAGGAATTATATTAAATGCAGATGAAACAAACGACTTCGAAACCTTAAAAACAATAGCTTCAACTTTAAATGTAAGATCTAACAAGCTAAAAATCATTGCATTTGCTTCTTTAAAGAAAGATGAAACTTATTCTTGGAATGTTTGTTTTCATCCAAAAGACTTTACATGGAATGGGAAAGTTAGAAATATTGAATTACAGTCTTTTTTAGATATAAAATTCGATATTTTAATTAGTTATTATGCTGAAGATGTTTTAGAACTTAAATATTTAACTGCAGCATCTAATGCTAAATTTAAAGTAGGAATTTTTCAAAAAGATAAACGATTTAATGATTTAATTATCAAAACCAAATTCAAAAACATTAATTCTTTTAAAACAGAATTATTAAAATACGTAACTGTATTAAATAAAATTTAAAAATGAAAAACAAATTAACTGGGCTTGGAATTGCTGTCATAACACCATTTAAGGAAGATTTAAGTGTAGATCATGAGGCATTAACAAAACTTGTAAATTATAACATAGAAAATGGTACAGATTATATTGTAATATCAGGAACTACTGGTGAAAGTGTTACAGTATCTAAATCTGAAAAAAAAGAGATTATTGCAACCATTGTTAATGCCAATAATAGCAGAGTACCTTTAGTCTTAGGAATTGGAGGAAATGATACTTCCGATATAATTGAAGAAATTAAAACTACAGACTTTAGTCATATTTCAGCTATTCTATCTGTCTCTCCAGCTTATAGCAAACCAACACAGGAAGGCGTTTTTCAGCATTTTAAGGCAATTTCTTTAGCGTCTCCAGTTCCAATAATATTATACAATGTTCCTGGTAGAACATCTTCAAATATGTTGCCTGAAACTGTGATTAGATTAGCATCAGAATTCAGTAATATTGTTGCAATAAAAGAAGCAGCAGGAAATATGTCTCAATATTTTCAATTAATAAAAAACAAACCAGATGATTTCTTGATTATTTCAGGCGACGACGACTTAGCTTTGCCAGTAACTTTAGCAGGTGGAGTAGGTGTAATTTCAGTAATTGGCCAGGCTTTTCCAAAAGAGTTTTCTAAAATGATTCATTTAGGATTAGAAGGAAAAACAAAAGAAGCGTATAAGCTTCATTATCAGTTTTTAGACATCATTTCATACATCTTTTCTGAAAATAATCCAGCAGGAATTAAAGCGGTTTTAGAACAATTAAACTTATCTAAAGATCAGGTTAGATTGCCACTTGTTGTAGCATCAGATTCCTTAAAAACAAAGGTTGGTAGTTTTATAAATAATTTCAAAAAAAGTTAAATTATACTTAATCCTTGTATAATGCTCGATGAAGCGATTATTTTAGCTGAATAAAATATTTTTAAAATCCATATTAATAGCTTAATTTTGCATCCTGTTTTTAAATTATGAAGAAACTTTTTTATTTATTTTTAACTTTCATTGTTTTAAGTTCTTGTAGTCAATATCAAAAAGCTTTAAAAAAGCCAGATGTTTCTGAGAAATTTAGAGTAGGGGAAGAAATGTATAATAAAGGTAAATTTGCTAAAGCAAATAAACTTTTTGCTCAAATAGTTCCTAGTTATAGAGGGAAACCTCAAGCTGAAAAGCTTATGTTCTTGTATTCTAAGACCTATTTCGAAATGAAGGATTATTATTTAGCAAGTTATCAGTTTGAAAGATTTGCATCTGCTTACCCTCAAAGTGAAAAAGTTGAAGAGGCTGCATTTTTAAGTGGAAAAAGTGCCTATATGTTATCTCCTGTTTACTCTAAGGATCAAACAGAAACAATAGATGCTATTGAAAAATTGCAATCGTTCATAAATTTATATCCAGAATCTGAGTTTTTACCAGCAGCAAATGAACTAGTAAAAGAATTAGATTTTAAATTAGAGAGAAAAGCGTTCGAAATAGCTAAGCAATACAATAAAATTGCAGGATATACCGGAGATTACACAGCCTCAATAAAAGCGTTCGATAATTTTATTTTAGATTTCCCTGGTTCAACTTACAGAGAAGATGTTTATTTTTATAAATTAGACTCTGCCTATAAAATGGCAATTAATAGTGTGGAATCTAAAAGAGAAGAGCGTTTAGAAAATGTAAAAAAACATTATAATAGTTATAAAAAGAGTTATAGTCAATCAGAGCGTATGGAAGATGCCGATAAAATGCTAGATGAAGCTATAAAAGAATTAGAAAAATATAGTACTAAAAGCTAAATACAATAAAATGGATTTAAAAAAAATCAAAGCTCCTGTTAATACCGTTACTTATAATAGAAATAAGGTAGATGCTGAAACTGAAAACATCTACGAAGCAATCTCTATTATATCTAGAAGAGCTGAACAAATTAATTCTGAAATTAAAAAAGAATTAATAGAAAAGCTTGAAGAATTTGCTACGTTTAATGATAGTCTTGAAGAAATTTTTGAAAACAAAGAGCAAATTGAAGTTTCTAAATTTTACGAGAAATTACCAAAGCCTCATGCTTTAGCAGTACAGGAATGGTTAGATGATAAAATTTATTTCAGAAACACAGAAGACGATATTCAAGAATAAAAAAATATGTCAATACTAAGCGGCAAAAACATACTTTTAGGCATTAGTGCTGGTATTGCTGCTTATAAAACGGCTTCGTTGGTTCGGCTTTTTATAAAAGCCGGAGCCAATGTAAAAGTTGTTATTACACCTTCAGCAAAAGATTTTGTAACACCTTTAACATTATCTACATTATCTAAAAATCCAGTTCATTCTACATTTGTTGATAATTCTGATGAAGACTTATGGAATAATCATGTAGAACTAGGTCTTTGGGCAGATTTATTTATTATAGCTCCAGCAACAGCAAATACTCTTTCTAAAATGGCAAATGGTGTTTGTGATAATTTACTTTTAGCTACTTATTTGTCTGCAAAGTGTCCAGTATATTTTGCTCCTGCAATGGATTTAGACATGTATAAGCATCCAACAACTCTTAAATCTTTTAATAGCTTAAAAAGCTATGGAAACATAATAATTCCAGCCACTAGTGGCGAATTAGCTAGTGGATTGGTAGGTGAAGGACGTATGGCAGAACCACAAGATATTCTATCTTTTATAGAGAAAGATGTTATTGGTAAGCTACCACTTAGTGGGAAGAAGATTTTAATTACTGCTGGACCTACCTACGAAGCTTTAGACCCAGTTCGATTTATTGGGAATCATTCTAGTGGGAAAATGGGTTTTGAAATCGCTAAAGCTTCAGCTAATCTTGGTGCTGAGGTAATATTAATTACTGGTCCTACGCATCAAAAATCAAAACATAGTTTGATTAAGATCTTTCCGGTTATCAGCGCTCAGGACATGTATGATGAAGCACATAAACATTTTAAATTTGTTGACGTGGCTATTCTTTCTGCAGCAGTAGCAGATTACAAACCAAAACAAGTTGCAAATCAAAAAATAAAAAAGAAAGATTCGACGTTAGTATTAGAGTTGGAAAAAACAAAAGATATCTTAGCATCATTAGGTAACATTAAATCTAATCAAATTTTAGTAGGCTTTGCACTAGAAACAGAAAATGAACTTGAAAACGCAAAAGCAAAATTAAAAAAGAAGAATTTAAATTTAATTGTATTAAATTCGTTAAAAGATAAAGGTGCAGGATTTAAAACCGACACCAATAAAGTTACCATTATTGATGACCAAAATATGGTTACCGAATATCAATTAAAGTCTAAAGCTGAAGTTGCTTCAGACCTATTAAATGAAATTATAAAAAAATTAGATGCGTAGAATTCTATTAATTTTAATATTGTGTTTTAGCTTTTCAGCCTACACTCAAGAATTAAATTGTAATGTTGTAATTAATGCAGAGCAAACTGGAAATGCCAATCTTCCTGTCTTTAAAACATTACAAAAACAAATTAGAGAGTTTGTAAATAATACGCAATGGACAGATAGAGAATATACAACTAAAGAACGTGTAGAGTGTTCGATGTATATTAATATTACTAGTTATTCTAGCGATGTTTTTAGTGGAACTATTCAAGTGCAATCTTCTAGACCAGTTTATGGTTCATCTTATACAACTTCTGTTCATAATATTAATGATAAAGATTTTACTTTTAGGTATTTAGAGTTTCAGAATCTAGTTTATAACCCTAACTTATTTGAATCTAACTTAATTTCGGTTATTGCATTTCATGTATATATGGTTTTAGGTATTGATGCAGATACGTTTTCTCCTAAAGGAGGAAGTGAGTATTTTAATCAAGCACAAGTTATCTTGAATTATTCCCAAGGAGAAAGCACTAAAGGATGGAAATTAAGCGATGGAACACAAAATAGATATGCATTAATAGATAATATGCTGTCTCCAACTTTTGAAGATTACAGAACTGTTATGTACCAATATCACAGAAATGGACTAGACCTTATGAGTAATGACCAGAAAGTGGCTAAATCTAATGTTGCAGATGCTATTATAAGTTTAGAGTCAATGAATAGAGTTAGACCTAATTCATATATACTTAGAACTTTTTTCGATGCAAAAGCAGACGAAATTCAGGATATTTTTGGCTCTGGGCCAAAAGTTGAAATAACAAAATTAGTATCTACTCTTAATAAAGTAGCTCCAATGTATTCTAGTCAGTGGAGAAATATTAAGTATTAATTATTTTACAACATATTTGTAGTAGATAATATGTCATTTCTTGAAATTACTTACCTTTAACCTAAATTCTTGAAATACCATTGATAACCTCACTTTCCATAAAAAATTATGCTTTAATAGATAACCTACAGGTTAATTTTAATCAAGGCTTTTCTATAATTACTGGCGAAACTGGAGCAGGAAAATCTATATTACTTGGAGGTTTAGCTCTAATATTAGGAAAAAGAGCAGATTTATCTAGCATTAAGGATACTTCAAGAAAGTGCATCATCGAAGCTGTTTTCGATATAACAAGTTATAAACTTAAAGGCCTTTTTGAAAAAAAAGACATCGATTACGACACTCAAACAATTATTCGAAGAGAAATATTACCATCGGGAAAATCGAGAGCATTTATAAACGATTCTCCAGTAAATTTAAATATCCTTCAATTATTAAGCGAAAAATTAATTGATATTCATTCTCAACATCAAACGTTACAATTGATTGACGATTCTTTTCAATTTGAAATAATTGATGCATTAGCTTCAAATGAGAATGTGTTAAAAGATTACTTTCAGAATCTTAAAACATATAAATCAAACCTAAAGGAATTGGATGAATTGTTACAATTTAAGGCTGATGCTATTAAGGAGTACGATTATCATACCTATTTATTAAACGAATTAAATGAAGCTAATTTAGTTGAAGACGAATTAGAATCTCTTGAAGAAGAATATGAGACTTTAAATAATATAGAAGAAATTAGAGAGTCTTTAATTTCAGCGAATCAATTATTAAGCGAAGAAGATATTGGGATTATAACTGCTTTAAATAATTTAAAAAGTACTTTTAAAAAAGTAAATTCATATTCTAATAAGTATCAAATCATTTTTGATAGAATAGAAAGTAGTTCAATTGAATTAAACGATGTGTTTTCTGAAATAGAAAATCTTCAAGAAGATTTAGAAGCAGATCCAGAAAGGTTGGAACAGGTAAATTCTAAATTACAAATTATAAATAATTTGTTTAATAAGCATTTAGTATCTTCAGTAACAGAGTTGATTAAAATAAAAGAAGAGCTTACTTTAAAAGTGTCTGAAACTGAAAATTTAGATGAAACAATTCAAGCAAAAGAGAACGAACTTTTAAAGATAAAAGCAACATTAAATAATTTTGCAGGCACAATTCATAAAAACCGCTTTAAAGCTATTCCTAGCCTAACAAAACAATTGGAAGATATTCTAATAGATTTAGGCATGCCTAATGCTAGATTTAAAATAGATCTAGAAACATCAGATTCTTTTCTTTCAAATGGAAAAGATAATTTGTTTTTTATGTTCTCGGCAAACAAGGGAGGACAGTTTAATGAGCTTAAAAAAGCAGCTTCTGGAGGCGAACTTTCTAGAATTATGTTAGCTATTAAGTCCATATTATCTAAATACAGGCAGCTACCAACTATTATGTTCGATGAGATAGATTCTGGAGTTTCTGGCGAAATATCGAATAAAATGGGACAAATTATGCTTCAGATGAGTCATACTATGCAGGTTTTTGCAATAACACATATTCCTCAAATTGCAGCAAAAGGAAATACCCATTTTAAAGTTTATAAAGAAGATATTAATAATATTACTGTTACAAATTTAATGAAATTGAATCATGACGAACGTTTGGTAGAAATAGCTCAAATGCTTGGTGGAATAGAAATTTCAACTTCTGCTATGGCACATGCTAAACAATTATTGAATTAATACTATCTTTGTTTTTTAGGAATCAAATAATAAAGTTAAAGACCGTTAACTAACGACTAAAAATTACAATATGTCATACAACTTATTAAAAGGAAAAAGAGGAATTATTTTTGGTGCTCTTGATGAAAATTCTATTGCATGGAAAACTGCTGAGCGTGTACATGAAGAAGGAGGAACTTTTGTTTTAACTAACGCTCCTGTAGCTTTACGAATGGGACAGATTAATGCTTTAGCAGAAAAAACAGGTTCTAAAATTATTCCAGCTGATGCTACCTCTTTAGAAGATTTAGAGAATCTAGTAGAACAAGCCGTTGAGATTTTAGGTGGTAAATTAGACTTTGTTTTACATTCTATAGGTATGTCTATTAATGTAAGAAAAGGGAACGCTTATACAAATCAAAATTACGATTGGACTCAAAAAGGCACAGATATATCTGCCATGTCTTTTCATAAAGTAATGCAAACCCTATATCAAAAAGATGCCATGAACTCATGGGGAAGTATTGTTGCTCTTACCTATATGGCTGCACAACGTGTTTTTCCTGATTATAATGATATGGCAGATAATAAAGCTTATCTGGAAAGTATTGCACGTAGTTTTGGGTATTTCTTTGGAAAAGAAAAAACAGTTCGTGTTAATACAATTTCTCAGTCTCCAACACCTACAACGGCAGGAAGTGGAGTAAAAGGATTTGATGGTTTTATTGCTTATGCAGAGAAAATGTCTCCATTAGGGAATGCAACTGCCTTAGATTGCGCTAATTATACAGTAGCTATGTTTAGTGATTTAACTAAAATGGTAACGCTTCAAAATCTATTCCATGATGGTGGATTTAGCAATGTAGGTGTCAGTAATGATGTCATGGAAGCATTTGTTAAAAATGAAGAATAATCATATTTTTTATTAATTAGAGTCTTAAAGCGAAACTTAATTGTTTCGCTTTTTTTTCTTACAAACGTTGCACTTTATCTGACTGACGAATCACTTTATCGATGTTTTTGGTGTTTAATCGAATTGTGTTATTTAGTATTTGTATAGAATAATAATATCAATATTTTTATGACTTAATAACAAAATATTATATTAAATATGAAAAAAATTACTTTACTATTATTTTTAGCATTTTGTTTTGCCTCAAATGCTCAGGTATTAACAGAAGGTTTTGAAGCAGGAATTCCTGCAGGATGGACACAAACACAGATTGCGGGAGCAACAGATTGGACTACAGCTGCAAATAACCAAAACTCTACAGTTCAGCCTAGAACTGGTGCATCAATGGCATATTTTTATGTAGGTAACTATGTTGATAGAACTCGATTAGAAACACCAGCTTTAGATGTTACAACAGTAACAACACCTGTTCTTACATTTTATTACACAAATGCAACTTGGGGTGGAGATATAGAAGAATTAAGAGTTTTTGTGAAAAGCGCTGCTGCTGATGCTTGGACTCAAGTAGCTGAATACACTTCAAATGCTGAAACATGGACTGAGGTAAATATAGTACTGCCAAATCCAAGTAACGACTATTATATAGCGTTTGAAGCAAAAGCAAACTGGGGAAGAGGAGCAACAATTGATGATATTTTAGTTGATGAACTATCTGGTTGTTTACCTCCTGGAAGTTTAAATGCTGCAGCTACTTCAGTAACAGATGCTGACTTATCATGGACTGGAGCTGGATCTGAAACAGACTGGACTTATGAATACGGAATTACTGGTTATGTTCAAGGAAATGATCAAATAGGTGGAGCTTCTGTAATGACTGAAACTGCTTCTATAACAGGATTAACTTCTGGAGTTGTATATGATTTTTATGTTCAAGCAAATTGTGGAGGGTCTAATGGAGATAGCACTTATACTGGGCCATATACGTGGACTCAGCCAGACACTGGAGAGGCTTGTGGTACAGCTATAGTGGCTACATTAGAAGCAGACTGTGGTACAGCAACTCCACTAAGTTTAGATTTTTCTACCACTACTACAAGTGGAGGTGGTTCTTGTGATACATTCAATAATATTGGTTTTTGGGTAACTACAACTACTGATGCTTCAGGAGAATTAAGAGTTAATGCTTCTGCTGCAGTTGATATGGTTCTTTACTCAGCTTGTGGTGATTCAGATATTGAATGTTTTGCTGATGGAATTGCACCTAGTATTGATTTAGTTTTAACTCCAAACACACAATATTATATGTATTTTTGGCAGGAAGCTGGATCTACAGCTGTAGTAGACATTTGTATGTCATTATCTCCAGCATGTACAGAGCCAACTGGATTAATTGCTACTCCTACTGGAGAAACAACCGTGGATTTATCATGGACTGCTAGTGTAAGTTCGCCTATAGGTTATAATTATGAGATACAGCCTCAAGGTANTCCTCAAGGAACGCCAGGAGGTATTTCAGGAACTGAAGCAACTACGATGGTAGGAGTTTCAGGGTTAGTATCTGAAGCCAATTATGATGCTTTTATTCAAGCAAATTGTGATACAGACGGAACTTCATTTTGGGTTGGACCTGTTAGCTTTTCTACACCAGGACCTTCTCCAGCGAATGATAATTGTGCTGATGCAGAAAACATTATGCCTTCTACAACTGGTGCAGAGGTTTGGATTACTGGAACAACTTTATATAACACAGATTCAGGTGAAGTTACAGATACAGACGTAACTTGTGGTTCATTTGGTAGTGGTAGAGATGTTTGGTACCAAGTAGAAGTTCCTGCAGCAGGTGATATTACTATTGAAACACGTGCTTCAGCAGGTTCTTCTTTAACAGACACTACTATATCTGTGTTTTCTGGAACTTGTGGAGCAATGGCTGGAACAGAAATAGAATGTGATGATGATGGTGGAACAAATGCTTTCTCTTTAATAAGTTTAACAGGTCAAACTCCTGGAGCTATACTTTATGTAAGAGTTCAAGAGTATGGAGCTGCAGCAGCAAGAGGCCCTCAAGATGGACCTTTTGAAATATCTGCACATGCTACAGAGCCAGCTTTATCTACTCAAGATTTTGATTTTGGTTCAGCATTTACTTATTATCCAAACCCAGTAGATAATATATTAACTTTAAATAGTGGTAAGGAAATTAATAACGTTGCTGTTTATAACATGTTAGGTCAAGAAGTAGTACGTGCTACACCAAACACTGTTAATACGGAAGTGAATATGTCTAATCTTCAACCAGGTGCTTATTTTGTTAAAGTGACTGTTGATAATNCGACTAAAACAATTAAAGTGATTAAGAAATAATTAAACACTTTTATAAATTTTAAAAAGCCACTCAATAGAGTGGCTTTTTTTNTTGGNTTAATTACATTTGTTATATGCAATTAGGATTCTCATTTATAATTCCTGTTTATAATCGTCCAGACGAAATAAATGAGTTGTTGCATAGTTTTTCTAAGCTAAAAACTACAACTGACTTTGAGGTTGTAATAATAGAAGATGGTTCAACTCAATCATCAGAAACTATAATAAATACCTATAAAAATCAATTAAATATTTCGTACTACAAAAAGAATAATTCTGGACCAGGCGACTCTAGGAATTACGGAATGAAAAAGGCTCTTGGTAATTATTTCATNATTTTAGATTCAGATTGTATTTTGCCACCACAATATTTAACTGAGGTTGAGAAAANCTTAGAANAAGAGTTCGTTCATTGTTATGGAGGTCCAGATGCAGCACATGACTCTTTTACATCTGTGCAAAAGGCGATTAATTACGCTATGACTTCGCTATTAACAACAGGAGGAATAAGAGGAAATGAAAAGGGAGTTGATACGTTTCAGCCTAGAAGTTTCAATATGGGACTTTCTAAAGAAGCATTTTTAGAAACAAATGGATTTGGGAAAATTCATCCTGGTGAAGATCCAGATTTAACAATTAGACTCTGGAAATTAGGTTATAAAACAAAGCTTTTTTCTGAAGCGTTTGTATATCATAAACGCAGAATATCTTGGACTAAATTCTATACTCAGGTTAAGAAATTTGGCTTAGTAAGACCCATTCTAAATACCTGGCATCCAGAAACAAAAAAAATAACCTATTGGTTCCCATCTGTTTTTATTATCGGGTTTATTTTTTCAGTTTTATTAGCAGTTACTTTTAAATTTAATTGGTTACTAAATTTATATCTGTTATACTTTTTAATAGTTTTTATTCATGCATTATTTAAAACACAAAGTGTGTATATAGCTGTCTTATCTATGATGGCAATAATTATTCAATTTACAGGTTATGGAATTGGGTTTTTAAAATCTACTTTTGTCATGCAGTTTTTAAGAAAAAAACCAAAAGAATATTTTCCTGAATTATTTTTTTAATCTATGTTTAGAAGTATAAAATCTAAAATATTAGTCTCTATTAAAAACAAGAAAATAAATGTTTTTCTGTTGTTTTTAGTATTGTCTTTTATAGTGCTTTTATTTATAAAACTTTCTGCAACATATACTAATACGATAGTATTTAAAATCAATAAAATTAATATACCAGAGCGCTTTTTAGTATTGAATGATAGTTCACACACATTAAAAGTTACTTTAAAGACAAACGGGTTTAATTTGTTAAAGTATTATTTTAAGAAACCTAAAATAAACATAGACTTCACGGATAATATTGAAACCTCTAAGGATTTTTATATATGGAATAAACATCAAGGTTTTTCAGATTTAAACAATCAGTTTCCTAAAGATATAGAAGTTGTAAGTATTATTCCAGATACCTTAAAATTTAGATATGATATTAATGCTGTAAAAAAGGTTCCTATTAAGTTAAACAGTAAATTGTCCTTTAAAATGGGCTTTGATTTATTAGATTCTATAAAAGTATATCCAGACTCGATAAAAGTAATTGGTCCAGAAGTTTTGGTATCAGAAATTTCTTTTATAGAAACAGATACATTGTTTCTTGAAGATATTAAAATGAATGTAGATAAGCCTATTTCATTACAATTGACAAATAATAATAAAAACCTAAGTTTTTCAACTAATTCAGTTAGAGTTAATGCTGAAGTTGATAAATTTACTGAAGGACATTTAAATATTCCAGTTACGATAATTAATATACCAGAAGGTATTAGAATAAAATACTTCCCCAAAAAGCTTTACGTAACTTACTATACAAGTTTATCTAATTACAATAAGATAAATGCAGATGATTTTACTATTACTTGCGATTATAATAACATTGACAATTCTTCAGAGTTTTTAACACCACAAATTGTAAAACAGCCAACAATAGCAAGAAACGTCAAATTATCTCAAAAACAGATAGAATTTATAATTATAGAATGATTTTAGTTGGACTTACAGGAGGTATTGGTAGTGGTAAAACTACAGTTGCAAAGCAGTTTAATGCTCTAGGAATACCTGTTTATATTGCTGATGATGAAGCAAAAAAACTTATGAATAGATCTAAAATCATAAGAAGAAAACTAACTGCACTTTTTGGAGATGATGCTTATAAAAATAGCACTTTAAATAGACCTTTTCTAGCAGATAAAATTTTCAACAACCCTTCTTATTTAGAAAAAATGAACGCGATTGTTCATCCAAAAGTCGCTTCACACTTTAATCGATGGGTTAATAAACAAAATGCGCCTTATGTTTTAAAAGAGTCTGCGATTCTGTTTGAAAATGACGCTTATAAAAAATGCAATTACGTGATTACTGTTACTGCACCAATTGAAATTAGAATTAAAAGACTACTAGAAAGAGATGATACTAGTATAGAAAAAATACAAGCCATTATAAAGAATCAATGGCCAGACGATGAAAAAGTAAGAAAGTCTGATTTTGTTATAATTAATACAGAATTAGATAAAACCTTACAACAAGTAATACAAACACATAATAAAATTCTTAACGACATACAATAAATCTTAAATTTTAACATTTGTGTTAATGTAAGGTTAAATGATAAGTATGCTAAATGTTAAAATATTAATTTTGAACGATGAGCAAAAGGTTATTCATCATACTGATACTATTAATGAGCTTGTCTCTAGTGGGTATTATTTTTGTTCAGGCATATTATATAAATAACTCTTTAGAAAATGAAGAAGAACAGTTTACCTTTAATGTAAAAAAAGCATTAAGCTATACATCTAAAGAAATTGAGGATAGAGAGTTTAAAGATTATGTGTTAAAGCTTCAGCCACTTATAGATAAAGGTGTAACGCCAGATACAACAGCGTTCAGGGAGTTTTATTTAAAAGAAGATAATAGCGATTCTAACGAAAAGCTAATATATAGAAACAGTATTTTAGAAGAGAATTATAAGTTGTCTTCATCGATCTTTGACATAGGTTTAGATAGTATTAATATTAGAAAAGTATTAAGCGATAGAGAGACCAAAGTATTAAAAGGAAATGCCTTAGAGTCTAATTCTAATTTGAATTTAGATGCTATGATGTTTGAATTTGGTAAGTTATCTAAAGGTGTAGAAATTTTTTACGATACAGCTTATGAAGATTTGTCTTATAGACAGCCAATTCATAAACGTATTACTAAGGAAGAAATTAATACCTTATTAAAAGAGAAATTAGCAGAAGACAATATAACTGTTGATTATCAATTTGCTATTTATAGTAACGATTTGGCAACTAAGGTGCAAAGCGAAGATTTCGAGCTTCAAAATGAGCAAACTTTTAGTGTGCCAATCTTTCAAAATGAAAACGATTTAAGTAATTATAGACTGTTAGTAAATTTTCCAAAAAGAAACACATTTATCCAGTCTTCTATTATTAAAATGTCCTTGCTTTCTATCATTTTTACAACTATTATCATCATTGCGTATTCAAGTGCTTTAATGCAACTTTTTAGACAACGTAAAATTTCGGAAATAAAAACCGATTTTATAAATAATATGACTCATGAGTTTAAAACACCTATAGCTACTATAAACTTAGCTTTAGATGCTATAAAAAACCCAAGGGTTATTGACGATAAAGAGAAAGTATTACGATACTTAAAAATGATTAAAGAAGAAAACAAGCGTATGCATGCGCAAGTTGAAAATGTATTAAGAATATCTAAATTAGAAAGAAACGAACTAAACATAAGTAAGGAACGAGTTATTTTGCACGACTTAATAGAAGATGCCGTTACACATGTACAATTAATTGTAGAAGATAGAAATGGTATGATTAATGTAGGCTTATTGGCAGACAAATCTTCTGTATTAGCAAATGAAACTCATTTTACTAATGTATTAGTTAATATTCTAGATAATGCAATAAAATATACGCCAGAATCTAGAGCCCCAATAATAGATGTTTCTACAGAAAATGTTGGAACTAACATATTATTAAAAATAAAAGATCAAGGCAGTGGAATGAGTAAAGCTGCACAAAAACGTGTTTTCGAAAAATTTTATCGAGAACATACTGGAGATAGGCATGATGTTAAAGGTCATGGATTAGGTTTAGCTTATGTTAAACGAATTGTAGAGGATCACCAAGGTCATATATCAGTTGAAAGTGAAAAAGAGAAAGGAAGCACTTTTATTATAAAGCTTCCATTAATATCATAAAGCTATGAGTGAACAACAAAAGAAAATATTATTAGTAGAAGATGATCCAAACTTTGGAACCATTCTTAAGGATTATTTAATGATGAACGATTATGAAGTAACCCATGCTAAAAATGGTATGGAAGGCTTTGAAAAGTTTAAGAAAGACGATTTCGATTTATGCATACTTGATGTTATGATGCCATATAAAGATGGTTTTACATTAGCTAAAGAAATTAGAGAAAAAAATACAGATGTGCCAATTGTTTTCCTTACAGCAAAAGCCATGAAAGAAGATGTGCTTAAAGGTTATAAAGTAGGAGCAGACGATTATTTAAACAAACCATTTGATAGTGAAGTTTTATTAATGAAAATTAAAGCTATCATTCAACGTAAAGCTACAGAAACGGTTGCAGATAGTAAACAATTCGAGTTTAAGATTGGTGGTTTTCATTTAAACTCTAAGTTGCGTTTTTTAATTTATAATGGAGGAGAACAAGTAAAATTATCTCCAAAAGAAAACGAATTATTGCGTTTGTTGGCTTTACATGAAAACGATTTAATGCCAAGAGAATTAGCGTTAACTAAAATTTGGAGAGACGACAATTACTTTACATCTAGAAGTATGGATGTGTATATTGCTAAGCTTAGAAAGTATTTGAAACTAGATAAAAATGTAGAAATACTAAATATTCATGGTGAAGGTTTTAGACTTGTAGTTAATCAGAATGCTTAAAAAATAATTTTTCATATTAAATAAAATAGCCAGCTAAATAGCTGGCTATTTTATTTAATATTTACTGTAGTCATCTATTTGAAAAGCTTTATTGTAGACTGAAGAATCAACAGTGTTATTTTCACTTGAATCGTAATCTACTAAAATATTCCAAGAATGCTGTTCCTTTTTTAATATAACATGGAACTGACCATAATAACTTTGTTCTTGATCTGTACCTGGATAAATGGTTAATTTATAAATACCTCTTTCTTATGCTGAGTTTTCGTTGTTTAATCTTTGTAAAAACCGAAAAGATATGGTTTGTTTTCTATCAATAGATTTCCAACGTTCTTTGTAACCATCAATATATGTCTCTTTATTCTGGGTTCTTTTACCATCAGCATTTACTCGAATCGAATCTTTACTATGAATACTTGAAAACAGATTGTAATCAAATGTTTCAAATGCTTTAGTAAAAGGATGCCATACTTGGTTGTCAATATTTTTTAAAACCTCTTCTGTCTGTGAATAACAAAACATGCTTGAAAAAAGGCATGCTAGTAATAATAATTTAGAAATTTTCATTTTCCATAATTTTATTGCTAATAGTGTGGGCAATATCTTCAGTGTTTCTATTATGCTCAAACCATATAATTTCTTCATTTTTTCTAAACCAAGTCAACTGTCTTTTAGCAAATCGTCTCGTGTTTTTCTTGATTTCAGAGATGGCAAAATCTAAATCCCATTCTCCATTTAAATATTTAAATAATTCTTTATAGCCTACAGTATTTAAAGCATTTAAACTTTTAAATTTTATTAATCCTCTAACCTCATCTAGTAGCCCCTCTTGCATCATTAAATCGACACGTTTATTAATTCTATTATAGATAAGGCTTCTTTCAGCTGTCAGTCCAATATAAATAGTTTTAAATGGTCTATTATTTTTATTTTTATTTAAAAATGACGAATATGGCTTCCCAGAACCAATGCAAACTTCTAAAGCGCGAATAACTCTTTGAGGGTTATCTATGGCTAAGTTGTGGTAGGAATCAATATCTAACGATTTTAATTTACTTTGTAAAGACGCTAAGCCTTCAGTTTGGTGTAAATTGTTTAAAGTCTCCCTAATGTTAGAATCTATTTCTGGAAAAGTATCTAATCCTTTTGTAACAGCATCAACATATAAACCAGATCCTCCAACCATGATTACTGTATCTTGTGTTTTAAAAAGCCTATCTAATAGTTGCATGGCATCTTTTTCAAAAGCACCAACACTATAATCTTCTTTAATAGATATATGATGAATAAAATGATGCTTAGCTGCATTTAATTCTGTTGGAGTAGGAGCTGCAGTTCCAATTTGCATTTCTTTATAAAACTGTCTGGAATCTCCCGAAATAATTTCGGTATTAAAATAGTTCGCAAGTTTAATGCTAAGAGAGGTTTTTCCAATAGCAGTTGGACCAACAATGCTAATTAGCGTTTTATTCATAGTGTAATCTGGATCCACATTTATGGCAGAACTCTGCTTCATCTTGATGTTTCTCGTTTAAACAATTAACGCAACATTGAGTATTTACATGAACAAAATCATCCTCTTTCGGTTCATCTTTAGATTTACTATGAGCTGTATATTCAGCTGAAACAATTCCTGTAGGTACAGCAATAATTCCATAACCTAAAATCATAACCATAGAGGCAATAAATTGTCCTAATGGTGTCTGTGGCGCAATATCTCCAAAGCCTACCGTAGTAAGTGTTACTATACACCAATAAACACTTTTAGGGATATTAGTAAAACCGTTTTCTTCTCCTTCAACCAGATACATAATGGTTCCTAAAATGACTGCTACAATAACCACGGCAAATAAGAAGACAGATATTTTTGCTCTACTAGCTTTTAATGCATTTACTAAATTATTAGAAGCACCTAAAAAACGAGCAAGTTTTAAAATACGAAATACACGTAATAATCGTAAAGCACGTAATGCAGCTAATGCATGAACACCACCAAAAATTAATGAGAGATATTTAGGAATTGTGGAAAGCAAATCTATAACACCATAGAAACTTGTAATATATTTTATTGGCTTTTTTACGGTAATTATTCTTGCAATATATTCAATAGTAAATAGGATAGTTATAATCCATTCAGAAATATTCAAAAAATTATGAAACCTAACATCTATACTTTTTACACTTTCTAGCATAACTAGAATGACACTTGCTATAATAGCAATAAGTAGAATAACATCAAACAACTTTCCTGCAGGAGTATCTGCTTCATAAATAATTTCATGAAGTTTATTTTTCCAGTGTCTATTCGTTTTGTTGTCCATTTAGTTCAAAAATACTAAAAGATTTATTATTTATGCTTTAAAACTATTAATGAGTTTTTTTGAATGTCTACAATTGTTCCCATGAAAATTTTTAAACTTTCATAATATTCAGGACTGTAAATAGGTTCTTTAAAATTAAACTTAAAATATAATAAAATGTCATTGTCTACCACTTTTGTTGTAAAGGTTAATAAACCTTTGTTGTTAGGTAAACTAATATTTACTTGTTCAGGTAATTCGACCAATTCATAGTTATCATTTAAATCAATTTTTAATGTATATAAATAGGCTTTTTTATAACCAAAATCTATTGGATATGTTCTCTCTTGTAATTTAAATGGATTTTCTTCCATTGATTTAAAGAGAAATGGGTTAATATATATATTACCACCAATATTTTCAGTTTGATATTCAATATCAAATTCTTCTAAAAATTTGTAGCTAGTTTTGTTTTCACTAGTTACATTGTGATTTATAAATGTAATTGTTTGATATTTTTCTTTATAATTTTTTAAGTATTCTATTTCGTTTTCATAGTATGCTTTTTTCATTGGTAGTGCAAAATAACCAGTAGAAGTAGCATTAATATTACCTAAAAGAACTTCATTATCTCCAAATTTTAAATCTATTCTATGGTGAATAGATGTAAGTTTTGGTGGATTTAAATCTATCCAAGATCCATAAGTTTTGAAATCTAATAAATAACCATATTGATTTAAGCACCTAAAAGGTAATTGCCCAAAAGCTAAATATCTATCTGTGGCATCTAATAAATAGGTAACTCCATCAATCTTGATTTGCAATATCAAGTAGTTGAAATCTGATATTACTGGATATAATTTAGTTGGAAGACCATTCCCTCTAGTAGATAATAATATTGGTGTTACATCGAATTCTTGACTTTTTAATAAGTTATAGAGAAGGATATTAATCTCTGAAACTTTACCAGAGTTATTATTAACTAGATTTTTTACTGATACGTCATTCCAAATGTTGAATTTCCCATTCCAAGTATAATTTGTTTGAATAGTCTTATAAATCTCTGTTGCTTTTTTTAAAGCATCTGTTTCACTTAAGGTGGAACCGTTTATTAATTCTTTAGCATAACTATTGTTTCCTAATTGTTTACCTAGGTTCTTATCGGTTTTTATTTCTGTTTGGACAGTTTTCCATGTTTTAGTATAGTTATTAGTTAAGCCTCTAAAATCTTTGAAAGTTTTTAATTCGTATTCTAACCTAGATAGATAGTTCTCCTTTGTTGTCATGTAATCTTCCATAATAAAGGCTGGAATGTCTTTCATTTTATAAATTGTATTTATACAATTTGCTTTACCTCCATTGCCAGCCTCCAAACATGTTTTTATAATGGATTCTTCCATGTTTGCTAGTTTTAAATAGCCAACAAGTCTAATATTATACTCCCAGTTACCTGGAATGCTAGTGTTATATTCAGAATAAAGTTTTGGGATGTCTTCTTGAAAATCCCATCCTTTATATTTAAACATAAATGGAGAATCTATCATGTAACTATAATTAACAACAGAGCCTTCTTTTAAGTTTGGAAAAGTGAATTTTATAATGGTATTGTTTTCATTATACACTTGTTCAATAATATCATTCTTATTTAATTGAGTTTTAGTAACAAGACCGTTTTCAATATTATAAGTTGTTGCCATAATATCACTAACTTTTTCGCTTCTATTTCCCTTATTATATAGATAAATCTCAATAGTGGCTTTATTAAAAGCCTGTTTATTAAAAATTTTAATTTTTTTCTTTACCTCTGTTTTTAACCTGAAGTCTCTATTATCTACATAACTATTCCCATATTCATATATTACTAAAGCATTAGCCGTAGAATCTTTTTTATAGCTAATAGTTTCTAATTCAGATCTAGTAACTATGAAATTTTCAGAATTAAAATCTGATTGCGAATAAATGTTTAAAACAAATAAAATGGAACAAATTAAGTAGAATGATTTCATTAATTATTTAGATTTATAATTTTAAGATTCTTATTTCGTCTTAAATAATTTTGAATAATATGTTGTGTGTCCCTATTATTTTCCATTGGTGTAATTAGCGATTCTAATACTTCACTATTTGTAATCTGATAATTAAGATTAACAAAGCCTAGACCAACAAAAACACCATTTTTTATTAATATAACACTGCGTTCGGCAACATCTCTCCCTTTATCAACAATTGCCATGTTTGTATTTTTATAACTATTTTTTACAATCAATTGTGTAACTCTCATGTTATAGCTATCTATAGATTCTTCTTGTATACAGGCACCTTCACATTGTTTTAAACTATAATTAAAGCAACTACTTTTAGTTGGGTATAAACCAGCAAGTTTCTGACAAAGATTAAATTCTTCAACTGCATGAAATAAAAATTGTTTAGCACTATTTTTAGTGCTAAAAGTGGTTATTGGTTTTTTTCTACCATCTGCTTTGTCAATTTTCAAATTTATATAACCATTATCATCTATAAAACTATAAAGTGCATGCGTAAAAATAGTTCTTCGTAAGGCTCTATTAAATATAGGTTTATTACGTTTTATCTCTTCACTCTCTTTTAATAAAGCAACCAATTCGTTTCCTGTAGCTTCGTAAGTCACTGCTGCAGTTTGTAATTGTATTTTTTTAGATTTGGTATTAGTATTTGTAAAATGTTGATTGAGCCTGTTTTTAATGTTTTTACTTTTCCCTATATATATAATTTCACCTTTTGTGTTATGAATATAGTAAACACCAGTAATGTTTGTTAAGTTATTTAAAATTTGCCTTAAACTTGGCTCCATTTTAAAGGTAGGTTCAAGTACAATAGCATCTTGGACTATTACTTTTNTAATATCTTTTGTAAGAAGCATTTTAAAAAGTTTTACAGTAGCCATTGCATCTCCATTTGCTCTATGTCTGTCACTTACTGGTATACCTAGAGCTCTTGCTAGTTTCCCCAAACTATAAGATGGCTGATCTGGAATAAGTGTTTTAGAAAGTGAAACAGTACAAAGTGTTTTTCGTTTGTATGGAAAACCTAAACGTTTAAATTCTGTTCTCAAAATTCTGTAATCGAATTCTGAATTATGTGCAACAATCACACAATCTTCAGTAATTTCTATAATGCGTTTGGCTACTTCGTAGAACTTAGGAGCGTTTTTAAGCATGTTGCTATTAATACCAGTAAGATTAACAACAAAAGGCTGTATGTCTCTTTCTGGATTAACTAAGCTAATAAATTGGTCAACTACTTTATGGCCATCAAATTTGTAAATAGCTATTTCAGTAATGCCTTCTTCGTTATACTTTCCACCTGTGGTTTCTATATCTAATATGGCGTAAATGGTATGTTGCTTTTTTGTTTGTTAATTATAATTTCGTTCACCAAAGATACTACTTCCAACCCGAATCATGGTGCTTCCACATGCTATTGCTAATTGGTAATCACCACTCATTCCCATGGAAATAATTTCTAGTTCTGGGTGTAAGGATTTAAGATGAATAAAGCTAGATTTTAATTGAATGAATTCCTTTTTTATTTGTTCCCGATTTTCTGTAAAGGTTGCCATTCCCATAACACCAACCACTTTCATATTTTTTAATTCTGAAAACTCATTTGATTCTAATATATCTGAAGCATCGCTTGCAGACATTCCAAATTTAGAATCTTCTGAAGCAATTTTTATTTGAAGCAAGCAGTCTATAATTCTATTATATTTCTTGGCTTGTTTGTTTATTTCCTTAAGTGTTTTGAAATTTTCAACACCATGAATTAAGCTCACAAATGAGGCCATATATTTCACCTTGTTTCTTTGTACATGACCAATCATGTGCCATTGGATATCTTTTGGCATTTGTTTATGCTTTTCTGCCATTTCTTGGATTTTATTTTCTCCAAAAATCCGTTGTCCAGCTTGGTAAGCTTCCATGAGGTAGCTAATTGGTTTAGTTTTAGAAACAGCAACAAGCGTAACTTGTTCTGGTAATTGAGATTTTATGTTGTTGAGATTATTCGAAATACTCATTGATAATTGTTATTCTTTGTTATGAAATTTACTTAAGTATTAGATTCCTCGATTTTGCTTTTAATGACAACTTTCACCTAATCACTTTTGCCTTATTTTAAAACTCATACACAGTAATGCCACTTCTCAATTTAGGTAAGATGTAAGTGCTTTTTGGAGGCATTTTTAAGCCTTCGTCTGCAATTTGTTTCATTTGTTCTACAGTAGCTGGACACATACCAAAGCCAACCATAAATTGGCCACTATCAACGCTACTTTTTATAGTAATCATTTCATGTTGACCATTTACATATTCGATTCGGTTATCGTTGCGTAAATCATCAATACCTAAAATCGGTTGTAAAATGGTTTTATATAATAATTGTGCATCTAATTGGTCTAAGGCAGTATTAAATTCATAGCTCACTTTTCTTATATATAAGCTGTAGAACTCACCATCTAAATACATACTGAAATGATGTTTTTTTGATGGATTGTATGGTATGACTCCTCTATTTTCTATGCGATAAAGAGCATCTAATTTAATTAAGAACTCTTCTTTACTCAACCCATTTAAGTCTTTTATCAATCTATTAAATTCATGAATTACCAATTCTGATTCAGGGATGAGATACGACATAAAAAAGTTGTAAGATTCAGAACCATTATGATTAGGGTTATTAGCTTTTTCTTCAGTATATAACAAATGTGAAGACGATGATCGATGATGTCCATCTGCAATATAGATGGTATCCATTTTTTCAAACTCTTTCTGAATTATCGAAATAGTTTCTTCATTATCTAATTTCCAAAGATAATGTGTGTCTCTATAAGTCATAGTAAACTCATACTCGGCATGAACTCTCTGTGCTTTTTTTACAACTTCTGAAATGATATCGTTATCAGGATAAGTAAGTAAAACAGGTTCAGCATTAAAACCAACTGTCTTTAAATAGGTTTTAAAGGTTTCTTCACGTTTTGCCAAAGTATCTTCATGTTTTTTGATGATATCATTTTCATAATCTTCAGCACTTGTTGCAGCAATAATTCCGTTGAATTCTTGTCCATGTCTGTTGACTATTTTATAAACATAAAACGAAGGTTTATCATCTTGTATAAAAACGCCATCTTCTTTAAACTCCAAATAGCGATTTTTTACCAACTTGTATCTTTCTTCTCCTGTAATTACTTGGTCGTATTTGTAACCAGGATTTACTATATGAAGAAAACTAAACGGATTATAATCCATTCGTGATTCACGCTCAGCTACAGTATAACTTTGGTAAGGACGTGCAGCAACTAAACCAACAATAGCTCTGGTTGGTCTTACTGCTTTAAATGGAATTATTTTAGCCATATATAAGTAACTAGTGATTAGTAATTAGAGAAAAGGATTAGTTTTTCTAATGCCTAGTGCTTAATGTCTTTTTTACTTTTGAAATTGCTTTGACACTTTCTCAGCTTTTCTGCTCCCAGAATAGTCATAAAAACCTTCACCAGATTTTACACCTAATTTTCCAGCCATAACCATATTTACTAACAGTGGACAAGGTGCATATTTCGGGTTCTTAAAGCCATCATACATGACATTTAATATAGATAAACAAATGTCTAATCCAATAAAATCTGCAAGTTGTAATGGACCCATTGGATGAGCCATTCCTAATTTCATAACAGTATCTATTTCTTCAACTCCTGCAACTCCATTGTAAAGGGTTTCAATAGCTTCGTTTAGCATTGGCATGAGTATTCTATTTGCAACAAAACCTGGGTAATCATTTACTTCAGTTGGAGTTTTACCTAGTTTTTTTGAAAGCTCCATAATGGTGTTTGTAACCTCGTCGCTAGTATTGTATCCACGAATTATTTCAACCAATTTCATAATTGGAACTGGATTCATAAAGTGCATACCAATAACCATACTTGGTCTAGAGGTTACAGCTGCAATTTGGGTAATCGAAATAGAGGAGGTGTTACTTGCTAGAATTGTATCTTCTGGGCATGCTTCATCTAATTGTTTGAAAATTTTGAGTTTTAAATCGATATTTTCAGTAGCTGCTTCAACAACTAAGCTTGCATATTCAACACCTTCGTTAATACTTGTAAAAGTTGTAATATTAGCAAGAGTTTCAGCTTTATCAGCTTCGGTAATTCTTTCTTTAGCAACCATGCGATCTAAATTTTTAGAAATGGTATCCATGCCTCTTTTTAAAGAAGCTTCGCTAATATCTATAAGTTGTACTTTAAATCCACTTTGAGCAAAAGTATGTGCAATACCATTTCCCATGGTTCCAGCTCCAATAACTGCTACGTTTTTCATTTGTTTTGTCTTTGTCATTGCGAGACTTTTTTAAAGTCGTGGCAATCTGTTTGAATTATAATTTAAATATAAATTGAATTTCAATTAGAAAGGTTACTTCAGTCGTTTTACCTTTATTGATATTTCTTTAAAATTGATCAATAATCATAGTTGCTACACGTAAGGCTTCAGTGCCATCATGTAAAGTAACTACTGGAGACCTATTATTATTTATAGCGTCTGCAAAAGAATTTAATTCGTCTAAAATAGCGTTGTTGTTAGCTATTTCAGGATTGTCGAAATAAATCTGTTTTTTTATACCTTCAGCATTTTGAAGAATCATATCGAAATCTCCAGGGTTTTGTGGCGCATCTTTCATTTTAACAACTTCGCATTTCTTTTCTAAGAAATCAACCGAGATATAAGCATCTTTTTGAAAGAAACGCGATTTACGCATATTCTTTAAAGAAATTCTACTAGCTGTTAAGTTGGCTACACAACCATTTTCAAATTCTATTCTGGCATTGGCAATATCTGGAGTGTCGCTAATAACTGAAACACCACTTGCTGATACGTTTTTAACTTTAGATTTTACAACACTTAAAATAACATCTATATCATGAATCATTAAATCTAAAACTACAGGAACATCTGTTCCTCGAGGATTAAATTCAGCTAAACGATGTGTCTCAATAAACATTGGGTTTACAATTTGATCTTTTACCGCAAGGTAAGCTGGGTTAAATCTCTCTACATGTCCTACTTGTCCACGAATGTTATGTTGCGCTAAAAGTTCTCTAATATGTTCAGCTTCTTCAACCGTATTTGTAATTGGCTTTTCAATAAAAATGTGTTTGCCTTTGTNTATTGCTTTAATNGCACAATCATAATGCGAAAGAGTAGGAGTTACAATATCTACCATATCAACTGCATCTATAAGATCATCGATAGAATTGAAGTATTTGTAACCAAATTCAACTTCAATTTTTTTTGCATTGTCTTCATTTGCATCATAAAAACCAACAAGTTGATATTTTTCAGATTGGTTAAGAAGCCTTAAATGAATTTTTCCAAGATGACCTGCACCTAGAACTCCAGCTTTTAGCATGTTTTTACGTTTTCAACAAAAATAAGATTTTACTTTTAGAAATCTGATAATTGAAAATATAAATTAATCGAAACATTTAAAACTTTAAGCTTTGAACTTGTTGCTTATTGAATTATTTTAGCTTGAAAATTAACCTACCATTGAAAGATACTTTTAAACATAGAGGCTTAAGACAACAACTTGTTGAAGTAATTAAAAACAAAGGCATTAAAGACGAAAATGTTTTGGAGGCTATTGGTAAAATTCCACGACATTTATTTATGGATTCTGGGTTTTTAGACCATGCNTATCAAGATAAAGCNTTCCCTATTGCTGCAGACCAGACTATTTCGCAGCCATATACTGTAGCTTTTCAAACAGAATTATTACAAGTAAAACCTGGAGATAAAATTTTAGAAATTGGTACAGGAAGTGGATACCAAACTGCTGTTCTATCTGAGCTTGGAGCTGTTGTTTATAGTATTGAAAGACAGCGAGAACTTTATAAAAAAACAAGCACCTTTTTGCCCAAACTGGGATATAGAGCCAAAAAAATCATTTTTGGTGATGGTTACATTGGATTAAAAGAAGAAGCACCATTTAATAGTATTATTGTTACTGCTGGAGCGCCTTTTGTGCCAAAGCCCTTATTAAGTCAATTAGCAATAGGAGGTCGATTAGTGATTCCGGTTGGAGACGATGTTCAAATCATGACTTTATTTATTAGAAATGGAGCCAAAGAATTTGAAAAACACGAGTTTGGAGAATTTAGATTTGTACCTTTATTAGAAGATAAAAATTAATTTTTCGGTAAATATTCTATTGGAATAGGGTTTTCTGGAGATTCTTGAGTCCAATAGATATTCACAATCCACCATCTTTTCCCATCGTTAAGTAATTGAATGCTATTGATGCCTCTCATAAAAGGCTCAGTATCTGTTTCACTATGGAAAGATTCGTAAGTACTAAAAACTTGAGTTACATTACCAAAAGTATTAACTGTTCTGAAAATTTCTTTTTCAAAAAAACCATTTTCAATTAACCAAGAACCTGAGGTATTTATATAATCTGAAGGTGACATATATTGAGCCACATAAAGTCCTTCTTTATTTTTTCCAGATGGTATTAATTTTGCGTCTTCTAGAAACAAGTATTTTAATAGATTCCAATCTCGTTCTTCTCCTTTTTCACCAGAAATTACAGCATATAGTGTTTCTAAAGTACTATCTAATGTTTTTACCTTTTCAGCATATTTAATGTTGCTTTCTTGAGCTTTAGCTGTTATAGTAAAAACTATTAATAGAAGTAATAAAATGATTTTTTTCATAATGTGATAATTATTAAAGTAATTAAAAGTTCTTTTTAACCCTATCTAACCTTACTTTGTTTTCTCTATCTTTAATGTTTTCTCTTTTGTCAAAAAGCTTTTTTCCTTTGGCTAAAGAAATCACCATTTTAGCCAGTCCTTTTTCATTTATAAATAAGTTTAAAGGAATAATGGTTAAACCAGAAGTATTAACTTCCTTTTCCAACTTTTTAAGTTCTTTTTTGTTTAATAAAAGTTTTCTAGTTGCTTTAGGTTTGTGGTTGTAATAGGTGCCATAAACATATTCTTCTATAGTCATGTTAACTACAAACAATTCGCCATGCTCGTTAAACTCACAAAAACTTTCAGCAATAGAAGCTTTACTGTCTCTAATAGATTTAATTTCTGTTCCACTTAAAACAATTCCAGCTGTATATTTATCCAGTATTTCGTATTGAAATCTGGCTTTTTTGTTTTTTATGTTGACGGTTTTTTGCATACAAGTCAAAGGTAAATAATTTAAAAGAACTTTTTAAGCCTTATGAAAGTTATCCTTAAATTTACGACTAGACTTAAAAATTCATTTTATGAAAAGAGTTGTTTTGTTATCAATTATTTATGGTTTTATGTTGTTTTCTTGTAAGGAGAGACAAGCTTCGACATTAAACGTGAATGAAATAATAAATAAATCTATAGAAATATCTGGAGGAGAGAAATTTGCTACTTCCACAATTGAATTTGATTTTAGAGACAAACATTATAAAGCCATACGAAATAATGGTTTATATCAGTTTGAAAGACATTTTAATGATTCTGTTTTTAGTATTAAAGATGTTATTAGTAATAAAGGTTTTAGTCGTTTTGTTACTGATGGATTATTAGAGATTCCAGATTCTATGGTTGTAAAATATTCAGCTTCGGTTAATTCTGTACATTATTTTTCGATATTACCATATGGATTGAATGACGATGCAGTTATTAAAACTTACTTGGGAGAAGAAATTATTAAAAACGACAACTATCATAAAGTTCAAGTTACTTTTATGCAAGATGGAGGAGGAGAAGATTTTGAAGATGTTTTTGTGTATTGGATTAACTCTAGAACTTTTANAGCAGATTTTCTAGCATATTCTTATAATGAAAAAGATGGTTTAGGTTTACGCTTTAGGGAAGCCTATAACGAACGTTTTGTAAACGGATTACGATTTGTAGATTACAATAATTTTAAGCCAGAAGACAAAACGGTATCTGTAACAGAATTAGGGAGTTTATTTGACACTAATCAATTGAAATTACTATCTAAAATTGATTTAAAAAATGTGACCGTTAATTGATAGTTAATACTTGATCAGATTTCCTCTCATTTACGATAGTAACAATGTAAAGATTTCCATTGTTGTTGTCATCTATATCATTGTATTTATTTGTACCAATAATTGAATTTACAAATTGTGGAATGGTATTGCTATGACCTACAATTAAAATCGTTTTGCCCTTAGTGTTACTTAAAAAGGCATCAAAATCTATTTTCTCAGTATTATAAATAGTTAGTTCCAATCCGTTTTTTGCAACTGTTGGTTGTGCTGTTTCTTTTGTTCTATTGTAGTCTGTAGAATAAACAACATCAAAAGTTATATGTTGCAAAATATTAGACCAGTTTTTAGCTCTATTTCTGCCTGTTTCGGTTAATATAGGATTTTTATTTGTGCTATCGCTTCTATCTTTTTCAGCATGTCTAATAAGATAGTAGGTCGTTATATCATTTGAGTTTTCTTGAGAAAAACTATTGATATTAATTAAGCAGCTAAAAAGTAGGATAAATATATATTTCATAGAATAAACTAAAATTCAATTGTAATAATATAAAAAGTAAGTTTATGCTAATTCTAATGCAATATCAATCATATCTTTAAAGGTTGTTTCACGTTCCTTACTTGTAGTACGTTCACCTGTTACTAAAGAATCTGATATTGTTAAAATAGTTAGTGCATTTACATTGTGCTTTGCAGCTACAGTATAAAGTCCAGCAGTTTCCATTTCTACACAAAGAACACCAAATTTCGACCACTTTTTATAAGATTCAAAGTCATCTGCATAAAATTCATCTGAAGTAAAAACATTTCCAGCTTTTAAAGGAATGTTTTTCTTTTTTGCTATTTCAACAGCTTTTTGGAATAAACCAAAATCTGCAGTAGGAGCGTAGTCGGCTCCACCGAAGCGTAATTCATTAACTCCTGAATTCGATGAAGCAGCCATAGCTAAAACAATATCTCTTATTTTTATATGTTTTTGGTATGAACCAGAACTTCCAACACGAATTAAATTTTTTACATCATATTCATTAATTAATTCATGAGCATATATAGATATACTTGGAACACCCATTCCAGTTCCCATTACAGATACTCGTTGGCCATTATAAGTGCCAGTATAACCTAGCATGCCACGAACTTTATTAAAGCAAATAGGGTTTTCTAAAAATGTTTCTGCAATCCATTTAGCACGAAGCGGATCTCCTGGAAGTAATATGGTTTCTGCAATTTCACCTTTTTTCGCTTCAATGTGTACACTCATAAGTTACAAATGGGTTTAGATTAATAATCTGAATTAAGAACAGAAGTGTTTTTTTCTGTTACTATATTAATACCTGAAGATGTGCCTATTCTATCTGCACCTGCATCTATATATTTTAAGGCAGTTTCTAAGTCTTTAATGCCGCCAGAAGCTTTTATTTTTGCTCTGTCTTTAATAGTTTTTTTAATCATTTTTACTGCTGTTAAAGTAGCTCCTCCATTAGAAAAACCTGTAGATGTTTTAATAAAATCTGCATGAGCATCTAAACAAATCTGACAGCCTTTTAGTATTTCATTTTTAGATAGCTCGCTAATTTCCAAAATAACTTTTAATGGCGTTCTACCTATGGCAAGTTTAACATCGCAAATGTCTTTATAAACAGCAACGTAATTTTTGCTTTTAAGCATACCAATGTTTATAACCATATCGATTTCATTGGCTCCATCTTCAACAGCTTTTACTGCTTCAAATACTTTTGCGTCAGTACTCATTGCTCCCAAAGGAAAACCTATTGTTGAACACACTTTAACATTGCTTGTTGATAAATGTTGTTTTGCTAATGGGACATAAAAACTATTCACACAGACTGAAAAAAAACGATATCTTTTTGCTTCTTCGCAGAGTTCTTTAATTTCCGTTTTTGTGGCGCTTGGTTTTAAAAGGGTATGATCTATATAATTATTGATTGACATAATTTAAACATTATAGGTTAAGGCGTACCAAAAATACGATTAACTGCTCGAATTATCATTAGAAAGCTCATGTTTTATTCAAACTTTAAGAAATTTTAACGTATGTAAAGAGTATGTATGATGAATAAAAATAAAAATTTTGTTTCTATATTTTTGATTATAAGAAAGATGTGCATTTAAAAANCAAAACATGATTTTTGTCATTATTTATGATTTCTATGCGGTTTACCTTTGTACTAAATAATAATTAAATATTTTAATAATGAAAAAAATAATTTTTAGTGCTCTAATCGCATTTTTATTTGTTTTTAATGCTCAGGCACAAGACAGTATCACTGAAACAACAAATGATTATAGTAAATGGCAAGCTCGTTTTAGAGTAATAGCCGTAATTCCTTCACCAGGAGATGATATCGATGGCGCAGATGTTGATATATCAACTTCTTTTGTTCCAGAATTAGACTTTACGTATTTCTTTACAAAAAACATTGCAGCCGAATTAATTTTAGCGACTACTAAACATAATGTCGATATTCCAGTTTTGGATGCAGATTTAGGTCATGTTTGGTTATTACCTCCAACATTAAATTTGCAATACCATTTTTATGCAGGAGATTTTAAACCATATATAGGTGCTGGTATTAATTACACCATTTTTTACGGCGTGGATGAAGGAGATTTTGATGAAATTGATTATGAAAATTCATTTGGTTTTTCTTTCCAAGCAGGAGTTGATTATAACATAAATGATAAATTGTTTTTAAACTTAGATTTTAAACAGTTATTACTCTCAACAGATGTAACTGTTAATGATTCACCTGAAGATGTAGAAGTAGATATAAACCCAATTGTTATAGGTGTTGGTATTGGAATGAGGTTTTAAGAATTTGAAAACTATTAATAAATAAAAAGCAACGTGCCTCTTTTTTAGATTTACGTTGCTTTTCTACAATTAACTAACCAACTAATATGAATAACGTGAGCATTACATATTTATTTTATTATGTATGCATAATATTTTTTTAAAACTCTTCAGTCTCCAAATTGTTTTGGTTTCTAAACACTAAATTACCATCAAAAGCATCAAGTAAAATAATACTATCTGTTGTTACTTGACCACTTAATATTTCTTTGCTTAAAGCATTCAGTACTTCTTTTTGAATAACTCTTTTTACAGGTCTAGCTCCATATTCTGGATTATATCCTTTGTCTGCTAAATAGGCGATAGCTTCTTTAGTAGCATCAAACGTGATGTTTTGTTGTGCTAATATTTTTGTAACTCCTTTTAATTGTAGCCCAACTATGTCTGTAATGTTATCTTTTGACAAAGGAGTAAACATAATTGTGTCGTCTATTCTGTTTAAGAATTCGGGTCTCACACTTTGTTTTAATAAGGCTAATACGTCAATTTTTGCTGCTTCAATAGCAGAATCTATATCTTTTGTAGCTTCAAAACGTTCTTGAATTATTGTACTTCCCATATTAGAAGTCATAATAATAATGGTGTTTTTAAAGTCTGCAACTCGGCCTTTATTATCTGTTAATCTTCCTTCGTCTAAAACCTGTAATAAAATATTAAATGTATCAGGATGCGCTTTTTCAATTTCATCTAGTAACACTACAGAGTAAGGCTTTCTTCGAACAGCTTCAGTAAGTTGACCACCTTCATCATAACCAACATAGCCTGGAGGAGCACCAATTAATCTACTTACAGCATGACGTTCTTGGTATTCACTCATGTCTATTCTGGTCATCGCGTTTTCATCATCGAATAGATATTCTGCTAACGCTTTTGCTAATTCAGTTTTTCCAACACCTGTGGTTCCAAGAAACAAAAAGGTTCCTATTGGTTTTTGCGGATTTTGTAAACCTGATCTGGAACGTCTTACAGCATCACTTACAGCAACAATAGCCTCTTCTTGTCCAACAACACGTTTGTGTAATTCGTCTTCAAGCTTTAATAGTTTTTCACGTTCGCTCTGTATCATTTTGGTAACAGGAATACCAGTCCATTTTGCTACTACATCTGCAATATCTTCATAAGTCACTTCTTCTTTAATTAATGAGCTTTCAGATTGATTTTCTAGTAAATTTTTTTGAAGTTTTTCTAAATCTTCTTGAGCCTCTTTGATTTTTCCATATCGAATTTCAGCTACTTTACCATAGTCTCCTTCGCGTTCAGCACGTTCGGCCTCTAGTTTATAATCTTCGATATTTGCTTTAGCAGTTTGTATATTATCAACTACTTCTTTTTCACTTTTCCATTTGGCATTTATCTCGTTTCTTTCTTCTTTTAAATTCGCTAAGTCAGAACGCAATGATTTTAATTTTATCTCATCTTTCTCACGCTTAATAGCTTCTATTTCAATTTCAAGCTGCATGATTTTTCTATCTAAAACATCTAATTCTTCAGGTTTTGAATTTATTTCCATTCGCAGTTTTGAAGCTGCTTCATCCATTAGATCAATGGCTTTGTCTGGTAAAAAACGATTGGTAATATAGCGTTCAGATAATTCTACTGCGCCAATAATGGCTTCGTCTTTAATTCTAACTTTATGGTGAGTTTCGTATTTTTCTTTAATACCTCTTAAAATTGAGATAGCACTTTCTGTATCTGGCTCATTAACCATAACTTTTTGAAAACGTCTTTCTAATGCCTTGTCTTTTTCAAAATATTTTTGATATTCGTCTAATGTGGTTGCTCCAATAGCTCTTAGTTCGCCACGTGCTAATGCTGGTTTTAGAATGTTAGCAGCATCCATTGCACCTTGTCCACCACCAGCACCAACTAATGTGTGGATTTCATCAATGAATAATACAATATCACCATCAGAAGTAGTTACTTCTTTTATAACAGCTTTTAACCGTTCTTCAAACTCGCCTTTATATTTGGCGCCAGCAATAAGTGCTCCCATATCAAGGGCGAAAATTTGTTTGTCTATCAGGTTTTCAGGAATATCTCCATCTACAATTCTATGTGCTAAACCTTCAGCAATAGCTGTTTTACCAGTTCCAGGTTCTCCAACTAAAATGGGATTGTTCTTGGTTCTTCTTGATAGAATTTGAAGAATTCTTCGAATTTCCTCGTCACGACCAATTACTGGATCTAATTTTCCATCTTTTGCTAATTGGTTTAAGTTTTTAGCGTATTTGTTTAATGCATTATAGGTTTCTTCCTGACTTTGCGATGTTACTTTATCTCCTTTTCTTATCTCCTCAATGCTTGACAAAAGACCTTTTTCTGTTACTCCTTGATCTTTGAGCATTTGAGCAATTTTACTCTTGGATTTAAAAATAGCCAAGATTAAATGTTCGATAGAAACAAAGTCGTCTTTCATTTTTTTAGCAATAATCGACGCTTCGTTTAAACTTTTTGTTGTTTCACGAGATAACATAATATCTCCACCAGAGACTTTTGGTAAACTTTCTAACTGTTTATCTAATGCCTGATTTAAGACTGAGATATTTACATTTACTTTCTTTAGAATAAAAGGTAATACGTTTTCGTCAACTTCAGAAATAGCTTTAAAAAGATGCTCGTTTTCTATTTGTTGATGTCTATAGCCCTGAGTAAGCTGTTGTGCTTGCTGGATAGCTTCTTGCGATTTTATGGTATAATTATTTAAATTCATGTTTATATTATTTTTTTTCATTCTTTGCTTGCATTTCGACTGCGCTCAATGCGACACACNGAATGATGATTNTATTTTTTATGTTTACACGAACTATAAGTCAATTACCTTACCAATTCAAGAAGTAAGACAAAATGTCTTAAAACACTAATAANAGCGTGACTTTTAGTCAGTTTGTAAGATTTTAAAAAGGAAACGACTGAATGTATTCAAATGTCATTTCGAGTGATTTTATTCGAAAAAAAATGTATTGAGAAGTCATTGTCCTCGATTCATTTCTTTCAAAAATACTCTAGCTGACGTCAATAAGTAATTAAGATTATGGGATTATTTAATAAAATATTTAGTGGTTCATCTGAACCCAAAGAAGAAAAATTATTGCCGTGGATAGCTTTAACTAAAGTTGACCAATTGCAAGAAATAGAAGAAAAGTCTAAAACTAAAACACAAGTTATATTTAAGCATTCAACACGTTGTGGAATAAGTAGAATGGTTATGAAACAGTTTGTTGATGCCTATAACCAATCTGAAACTAACTTAGATTTGTATTATCTGGATTTGTTGAGTTATAGAGATGTATCTAATGAAATAGGTTATAAATTCCAAGTGATGCACGAATCTCCACAATTACTTATTATTAAAAATGGAGTAGTAGTTGCACATGCATCACATGGGTCTATAAGTGATTTGGATTTAGATCATTTTATTTAAATCTATTTTTTGTTTAAACTATTTATTACAATTGTTAAAGCAATGTTTGAATGCTTGTAGCAATCTATTATCTTTGTCATCTTAAAGCGCAAAGCAAACATGAAGATTTCTTACAATTGGTTAAAACAATTTATAAAAACAACCTGGACACCAGATCAAATTAGCGAGTTGCTTACAGATTTAGGTCTTGAGGTTGAGGGTGTTACTTCTTTTCAATCTATTAAAGGTGGTTTGGAAGGCATTGTTGTAGGAGAAGTTTTAACTTGTGTGCAGCATCCAAATGCCGATAGGCTTAAAATTACCACAGTAAATGTTGGTTTAGAAGATCCATTACAAATTGTTTGTGGTGCTCCAAATGTTGCTGCTGGACAAAAAGTACCAGTTGCTACTATTGGAACTACTTTATATACTGAAGAAGATGAAGCTTGGACGATTAAGAAAGGAAAGATAAGAGGAGAAGAGAGCCATGGAATGATTTGCGCTGAAGATGAACTTGGATTGGGTAAATCTCATGATGGTATTATGGTACTTGATACGAAGCTTAAAGTGGGTACTTTGGCAGCTGATATTTTTGAAGTAGAAAACGATCATGTTTTCGAAATTGGCTTGACACCAAACAGAGCTGATGCTATGAGTCATTATGGTACTGCAAGAGACTTAAAAGCAGGCTTACTACAAAAGGAAATTAATTTAGAGTTAATAACACCTTCTGTAAGTTCTTTTCATGTTGACAACAGAACATTAAGAATAGATGTTGATGTAAAAAATAAAGATTTAGCACCAAGATATTGTGGTGTTACAATCTCTGGAATATGTGTAGAAGAATCACCAAATTGGTTGCAGAACAGGCTAAAAGCTATTGGGTTAACACCAAAAAACAACATAGTTGATATAACAAATTATGTGTTACATGAATTAGGACAACCGCTTCATGCATTTGATGCTGCTAAAATTTCAGAAAATAAAATTGAAGTTAAAACGCTTCCACAAGGGACTAAATTCACAACTCTTGACGAAGTTGAAAGAGAGCTTCATCAAGACGATTTAATGATTTGTAATGCAGATAAACCTATGTGTATTGCAGGTGTGTTTGGTGGTATTGAATCAGGTGTTACTGAAACAACTTCAAGTATATTTTTAGAGAGTGCCTATTTTGATCCAGTAAGTATTCGGAAAACAGCAAAAAGACACAATTTAAATACAGATGCATCTTTTAGATTCGAAAGAGGAATTGATCCTAATATCACAGAATACGCTTTAAAGCGTGCAGCATTGTTAATTCAAGAGATTGCAGGTGGTGAAATTACTAGCGATGTATTGGATATATATCCCAATAAAATTGAAGACTTTCAAGTGCGTTTAAGTTTTGAAAATGCAAAAAAATTAATCGGAGAAGAGATTCCTAGAGAAGTAATCAAACAAATTTTAATGTCATTAGATATTAAAATTAATAACGTTACAGAAACAGGATTAGGTTTAACAGTTCCTGCATACCGAAACGATGTTCAAAGAGAAGCAGATATCATAGAAGAAGTGTTACGTGTTTATGGTTATAATAACATTAAAACTACAGAGAAATTAAATGCTTCTATTTCTAATTCCTCTAGATTTGAAGATTATAAATTACAGAACGTAATAAGTAATCAATTGGCTTCTCAAGGCTTTTTTGAAACCTTAACCAATTCTTTAACAACGCCTGAATATTCTAAATTGAGCAATCGTATTAAACAAGAACATTTTGTAGAAATGCTTAATCCATTGAGTAATGATTTAAGTGTAATGCGACAATCTGTTTTGTTTTCAGGGTTGGAAAATGTTGCACATAATATAAATAGAAAAAGAGAAAGCTTAAAATTATTTGAGTTTGGAAAAACTTATCATAATTATAGTGAAACACGTGAAGAATATAAGCATTTGTCAGTTTTTGTAACTGGAAACAAAAACAATGAGCGTTGGAATTCGACAACAAAACCAAGTGATTTCTTTTTTCTAAAAGGAACAATATCTAGAATTTTAGAAAGATTGAGCTTAACAAGTTACAAAGCTTCTCCAATTAAAAACGATGTATTTAGTGAAGGGATTGTTTATTCAATAGGGAAGAAGCAACTCGTAGAATTTGGTTTAGTTAAAAAATCCATCTTAAAACACTTTGGTATTTCGCAGGAGGTTTTATTTGCCGATTTTAATTGGGATCATGTTATTGAATTAGCTAAAAACCAAACAATTAAATTTAAAGATATTCCAAAATACCCTGAAGTTAAAAGAGACTTCGCACTTTTATTGGATGATAATATAACGTTTGAAGCTATTGATGTTATTGCAAATAAAACAGAGAAGCAATTGCTTAAAGATGTTAATTTGTTTGATGTTTATCAAGGTGAAAATTTACCAGCTGGTAAGAAAAGCTATGCTGTAAGTTTTACAATTCAAGATGAAAATAAAACACTTACCGATAAGCAAATAGATAAGATAATGAAAAAGTTACAAGCGAATTTCGAGAAAGAGCTTGGAGCAGAATTAAGATAAAAGCTTAAGTAATACATATTAAAAAGCCTGCTATTAGCAGGCTTTTAATGTCTTCAATAAGTTAAATATATATTATAATACTTTAACGTTTACTGCGTTCAATCCTTTTCTACCTTCTTGTAAATCGAATTCTACTGCATCACCTTCACGAATTTCATCGATTAATCCAGAAATGTGAACAAAATGTTCTTTGTTTGTGTCATCTTCAACAATAAATCCAAATCCTTTAGAATCGTTGAAAAATTTTACTGTTCCTTTACTCATTGTAATAGTTTAATTATTTTAATAATACGCAAATATAGTTATATAATTTAATTTAGAACAATTTTGTAGATTTTTTTGTAATCGATGCATATTTGCTAAAAAGATTTTCTAATATTAAATGTTTCTTAACACCTTTTATGTTGTTATTTCGTATCTTTAAAAGGAACGTTAAATTTTAAACGATATGGATTCAAGTTATCAAAAAATATATACAGGTAGTTTTATTATCGCACAGTTAATTGTAGATAAATTAAAAGCTGTAGGAATAAGTCCAGTGGTAAAAGACGAAACAGAGTCTGGAAGATTAGCTGGTTTTGGCTCATCTATTCCAGGTTTTCAAGAGATTTATGTAAATGAAGAAGAACTTGATGAAGCAGTACCAATTGTTGAAAGTGTTACCTCAGAATTACAATCATAAAAAAAGCTCTGGGTTTATCCAGAGCTTTTTTTTAAACTGTTACAGCATACATTTTATTACGTAGCTCTTTTATTTTTGGATCTTGCATGTATTCATCGAAGGTAGTATGTCTGTCAATAACTCCATTTGGAGTTAATTCTACAACTCTGTTTGCAACCGTTTGTGCAAACTCATGATCATGAGTAGAAAACAATACAGTTCCTTTAAAGTTTTTAAGTGAGTTGTTAAAGGCTGTAATACTTTCTAGGTCCAAGTGATTTGTAGGTTCATCTAGCATTAAGACATTGGCTCTAACCATCATCATTCTGCTTAACATACATCTTACTTTTTCTCCACCAGAAAGTACATTCGATTTTTTTAGGGCTTCATCTCCACTAAATATCATTTTCCCTAAAAAACCACGAATATGAACTTCTTCGCGTTCTTCTTCAGTTTTAGCCCATTGACGCAACCAATCTACTAACGATAAATTATTCTGAAAAAATTCGCTATTATCTAAAGGTAAATAAGACTGAGTTGTTGTAATTCCCCAATTGAATGTACCAGAATCGGGTTTTTCTTTTCCATTTAAAATTTCGTAAAAAGCGGTTGTTGCTCTAGAGTCTTTAGAAAATAACACCACTTTATCCCCTTTTACTAAGTTTAAATCAATCTTTCTAAATAAAGCGTCTCCTTCTAATGAAGCAGATAAATTTTCAACATTTAATATCTGATCTCCAGCCTCTCTCTCTCTTTCAAAAATAATTGCTGGATATCTACGGCTAGAACGCTTAATGTCTGCAATATTTAATTTTTCAATCATTTTCTTTCTACTAGTTGCTTGTTTCGATTTAGCAACATTGGCAGAGAAACGTCTAATAAATTCTTCTAATTCCTTTTTCTTTTCTTCAGCTTTTTTGTTTTGTTGTGCGTGTTGTCTTGCAGCTAATTGAGACGATTCGTACCAAAACGTATAGTTACCAGAAAAGTGATTTATTTTACTAAAATCTATATCAGAAATATGAGTACAAACAGCATCTAAAAAGTGTCTATCATGAGAAACCACAATGACACAGTTTTCATAATTAGCTAAAAAGTTTTCTAGCCAGGATATAGTCTCATAATCCAGGTCGTTGGTAGGCTCATCCATAATCAACACATCAGGATTTCCAAATAAGGCTTGAGCAAGAAGTACACGCACTTTTTGTTTTCCGTCCAAATCTTTCATTAGCGTATAATGCAAATCTTCAGAGATTCCTAAGTTTGATAACATAGCAGCTGCATCGCTATCTGCATTCCAACCATTCATTTCTTCAAACTGAACTTGTAACTCACCAATTTTTTCAGCATTCTCATCTGTATAATCTGCATATAGAGCATCTATTTCAGTTTTTAACTTAAATAAGGGTTTGTTTCCCATTATAATAGTTTCTAAAACTGTATGTTCATCATAAAGAGAGTGGTCTTGTTCAAAAACCGACATACGTTTTCCGGGCTCTAAATGAACATGCCCAGATGTTGGGTCTTGTTTTCCAGCTAAAATCTTTAAAAAAGTAGATTTTCCAGCGCCATTTGCACCAATAATTCCGTAGCAATTACCTTGATTAAAAGTCGTGTTTACTTCATCAAAAAGTACGCGTTTTCCAAATTGAACAGATAAATTAGAAACTGATAACATGATTGTATAATTAAATTTTTGCAAAAGTAGAAAAAACCAACAACAACATGAAACAAAACCAATCTTATTAATATTTAACAGTGAATTAACAACACTTTTAGTTAGCAACTTTTATTTTTGTAAAGAATTGTAACCATACTTAAGTGTATTGATAACATATGAAATATTATTATTTAATATTATTATTTATAGTAACTCTTGTCTCTTGTAAAAAGGATTCAAAAATAGATGAAGGATATGTTGCCTTTATTGGAGGGGAGTTAATTAACCCAACTTCTAACTACGTTATTATTTCTAAGGGCTATGAAGTATTTGATACTGTTACTTTAAATAATAAGAATAGATTTATGTATAAGATACCTAATATGGAATCTGGGTTATATAAGTTTCATCATGGTGTGGAATATCAGATGGTTTTATTAGAACCTAATGATAGCATTATGTTAAGGTTAAATACTATGGAGTTTGATGAGTCTTTAGTATTTACAGGAAAAGGAGCAAAAAAGAACAATTACTTAATAAATTTATTTCTTAATAGTGAAGTAGAAGAGAAGGCTATTTTAGAATTCAGTCAATTATCAGCAACCGATTTTCAGAATAAAGTGGACTCAATACGTGACACGAAACTGAAAAAATTAAAGAAGTTTAGTGCCAAACAAACAGCATCTTCTTTATTTAGAGAGCTGGTAGAAGCTAATATTAATTACGATTATTATTTAAGTAAAGAAGTATATCCTTTTGTTAATTATGCCAATTCAGAACGGGATATTCTTGAAAACCTACCCAAGGATTTTTATAGTTATAGAGACCATATAAATTATAATGATGTTGTTATGGAAGATTATTTTCCATACTATTCCTTTTTAAAGCATCATTTTGAAAATCTTGCTTTATCAGAATATTTCAAACATTCTAATGATAAATCTTACAATAGACAGTCCTTAGAGTTTAGTTTGATTAGGTTAAATCTTATTGACAGTTTAATGACTAATGAGAGTATTAAGAATTCTTTATTGATTGGTACTACCATAGAGTTTATTAGTAAAAACAAGAATGTTGACGATTATGATACTATTCTAAATTCTTATGCTAATAAGAGTACAAATAACGATCAAAAGCAGTATGTTAATAGAGTTGTTACATCTCTGAAAAAATTAAAGAATGGTAATCCGTTACCAGATATAAAAGTGTTTGATGTTTATAATAACGAATTGAATTTAAGGTATGTAGTGAATAACAAACCAAGTGTTGTTTTCTTTTGGTCTCAGGCAAATTTAATGCATTTAAAAGAATGTCATGAGAAAGTAAATGAGTTAAAACTTAAATATCCAGAAATTACATTTATAGGAATAAACGCAAATAATGATAATAAGGTTATGTGGAATAAAATATTAGAGAAGTATAACCTTTCTAATGAAAAAGAGTACCTATTTAAATATCCTAAGGAAGCCAAACAGGCTTTAGCTATATATCCAATTAATAAAGTCATTATTGTTAATAATAAAGGCTTGATAGAAAATGCACATACCAATATGTTTTCCATTGCTTTTGAAGAAGAGCTACTTGGTGTATTAAACCAATAAAAAAAAGCCTCAACAATGTTGAGGCTTTTTTTTATATAATAAAGTAATATTAGTTACCTTTTTTATAGTCTTCAAGAAATTTAGCAAGTCCACTATCCGTTAATGGATGTTTTAATAGTCCTTCAATAGCACTTAGAGGTCCAGTCATAACATCTGAACCTAATTTAGCACAATCAATAATATGCATGGTATGACGAACAGAAGCTGCTAAAATTTGAGTTTCAAAACCATAGTTGTCATATATATGACGGATTTCAGCTATTAAATTTAAACCATCAGTAGAAATATCATCTAATCTTCCAATAAAAGGAGATACATATGTTGCACCAGCTTTTGCAGCTAATAATGCTTGACCTGGAGAAAAAACTAAAGTCACATTAGTTTTAATGCCTTTGTCAGAAAAGTATTTACAGGCTTTAACACCATCTTTAATCATTGGTAATTTAATAACTATTTGTTCGTGTAATTCGGCAAAAGCTTCACCTTCACGAACCATGCCTTCAAAATCTGTAGAGATTACTTCAGCGCTTACATCTCCATCTACTATGTTGCAAATATCAACATAGTGTTTTAATATATTATCATGACCAGTAATGCCTTCTTTAGCCATTAAAGATGGGTTTGTTGTAACACCATCAAGAACGCCTAAATCTTGGGCTTCTTTAATTTGTTTTAAATTTGCAGTATCAATAAAGAATTTCATAAACAATAATTTTTTGATTCCTTTAATAAGGAAAATGTGTTTGTTTTAGTTGCGTATTATCAAAGTGTAAAATTACAATTTATAATGATTTAATAAAAGTTTTTCATAAACCTTATCAGGTAATATTCTCTTCAAAACAATAGAAAATTTTTGCATAAACTCTCCAACTTTATAATGCACTTTTGGATTTGGAGTGTTGATTACTTTATAAATAGCTTTTGCCATTAGTAAAGGGTCTTTTCCTGAATCTACATGCGTATCCATAAGCCTTAACGTATTACCATAAGATTCTTTATATGGTGAGTTCTCTAGAATAGGTGCATGGTATCTACCAGAAGCTATATTCGTTGCAAAATCTCCAGGAGCAATGTTAGTCATTTGTATATTGAAATCTTTTAGTTCCATTCTAAAAGCTTCAGTAACTAATTCAAAAGCACCTTTACTTGCACTATATATGCCACGATAAGGTAAACCCATGTATCCAGCGATAGAGGTGATGTTAATAATTAAACCTGAACCATTTTGGCGCATGCTTGGTAAAACAACCTTTATCACATTAATAGGTCCAAATAAATTGGTTTCGAAATTATTTTTAATTTCTGCTTCAGGAATTTCTTCAATAGGACCAGTAATACCAACTCCAGCATTATTGATTAGTACATCTATGCGTCCTTCTTTAGAAAGAACAATATCTATAGCTTGAGTGATGGTTTGGTTTTTTGTTACGTCTAAAGCAACTATAGGAAATTTACTTAAAGGATATTTTTCAGGAGATCTACTAGTACCATAAACTATGTAACCTTTAGAGCTTAAAAATTCACCAACCGATTTTCCAATTCCTGAAGAACCTCCAGTTATTAAAACAATTTTAGACATATTTTTTAATTAGAATGTCAAAAATACAATAATAAAAGGAATGTCAAATACTTTAATAATGAAGATAATATACTTTTAAAATTGAAGAAAAAAGCCTTAAAAAAGAGTTCTAAAATTTAAATTTAAAGCACAAAAAAAGGCAAGCTACCTACATCACACTGCTACAACCATTTACCTTTGCTGTGTTCCCACCCTGGAGGATTCAACAGGAGCTAGTTGTGTAGGACTTGCCGAGTGCAAAGATACAATCTTTTAAATTTATCACAATGATTTTTTAAACTGAATTTTAATAAATAACTTGCTCAAAATTTATAATATCAAAATGAATACATTTAAATATCTTACAATCATATTTTTAGCCAGTTTTTTATTCTCTTGTGGTAGTAATTCTGCCCAGAAAAAAAATGATGTTTCTATAATAACTAATGCCGAAGGACAAGCAATTACTCTTGGAAATACTCTTGAATTAAGTATCTCTAATCCAAAAAACCATGACATTTCATCGTTCGAGTTTAAATTAGATGGAAAACCTGTTTCAGAAAAAGTAGATTTAAATGCTCATAAATTAGGTGATCATGTTATTGATGCAACTTTGGTATTTGGAGGCGATACTGAAACTATATCGCAAACTATTACCATTTTAAATAATCAAACTCCAAAAGTATATTCATATAAGATTATAAACGAGTATCCACACGATATTACCTCTTACACACAAGGTTTGGAATTTTATAATGGAGAGCTTTACGAAAGTACTGGGCAATACAGAGAATCGACACTTAAAAAAGTAGATTACAAAACTGGTGAGGTACTAAAAAACGTTGATTTACCAGACGATTTTTTTGGTGAAGGACTTACCGTTTTAAATAATAAAGTCTATCAGCTTACTTGGAAAAGAGGAACCGGCTTTGTTTATGATGTAGAGACATTTGAGAAAACAGGAAGCTTTAAATATGGGAATAGTGTAGAAGGTTGGGGGATTTGTAATGATGGCAAAAAGCTTTATAAAAGTGATGGAACAGAAAAAATATGGACTCTAAACCCTGAAACTTTAGTGGAAGAAACTTATGTGCAAGCCTATCATAACAAAGGAAAAGTGGTGGAATTAAACGAATTAGAATGGGTTAATGGTAAAATTTATGCAAACCGTTGGAACAAAAATGGTGTAGCTATTATCAATCCTGAAAATGGAGCTGTTGAAGGTGTTATTGATTTTTCTCCTTTGCATGAACTGGTTACCCAACATCCAAAATTAGATGTTTTGAATGGTATTGCTTATAATCCAGAAACAAAAACCTTGTTCGTTACTGGAAAACGTTGGGATAAGCTATTTGAAGTGGAAATAACAGAAAACTAATCTCTTAAGCATTTCAATGCATTAATTTCTGAGATATTTCTTAAAAAAATTTCATTAAAAAAGGAGGTTTCATACTAAATCATCAATTCAAAAGTTATATTTTTACCAAGCATACGTTTCTCAACCAAAAAACCATCATTTATAAAATGAAAAAATCTGTCTATCTTATTTTTTGTTTAGGAATATTAATCTTCGCTAATTCTTGTAGAAAAGATCTTGATTTTGGGCCTAGTTCTGGAGATTTAGAGTTTTCTAAAGACACCGTTTATTTAGATACCGTTTTCACAAATATTGGTTCAAGCACTTATAACCTTAAAGTATATAATAGGAGTAGTAATGATATAAGTATTCCTTCAATTCGCTTGGCTTTAGGCGACAATTCAGAATATCGTTTAAATGTAGATGGTATGCCTGGAAATTCTTTCGAAAATGTAGAGATACTTGCAAAAGATAGTATGTATGTGTTTATAGAAACTACTATCGACATAAACAATTTACCAAATTTGGATGGCGAATTTCTTTATACAGATACTATTGAATTCGATTCAGATGCTAACTTTCAATCTGTAGAATTAGTAACACTAGTTAAAGATGCTGTATTTATCTATCCAGACAAAGATAATACTACAGGAGTGATAGAGACTTTGACTTTAAATGTAGGTGGCGAAGTTATTGAAACAAAAATTCAAGGACGTTATTTATTGCCTGAAGAATTAAGCTTTACTAACGAAAAACCGTATGTNGTTTATGGTTATGCAGCAGTTCCTAATAACGAAACTCTAACTATTGATGCTGGAGCAAGAGTCCATTTTCATGCCAATTCAGGANTGTTAGTTGCTGAAGGAGCAAGCTTACACGTTAATGGATTATTAAGTTCTGATCAAGATTTGCTAGAAAACGAAGTTATTTTTGAAGGAGATAGATTAGAACCAGATTTTTCTGATATTCCTGGACAATGGGGAACCATTTGGTTGATAGATGGAAGTGTCGATAATATCTTTAATTATGCTACCATAAAAAATGCTTCTGTTGGAATTTTATCTGAAGGGAATCCTAATCCAGGTAATGCCATAAACAAATTAACTATTACCAATTCGCAAGTATATAACTCAAGTAATTTTGGAATTTTAGGAAGAAGAACCTCTATTTTAGGAGAAAATGTCGTGATTAATAATTCCGGTCAAAGTTCATTTGCTGCTACTTTTGGTGGGAAATATAACATGACGCATTGTACAATTGCTAATTACTGGAATAATAGTTTTAGACAGTTTCCTTCGCTGTTAATTAATAATTTTGTGATAGATGCC